>JAAUYI010060244.1_pt1 | contig 41494 bp, 31 predicted proteins | sample 7278041 | NCBI WGS metagenome assembly JAAUYI01 (sample SAMN14350216, study PRJNA611818) | marine sediment metagenome | isolation source: surface marine sediment (0.6m) | place: French Polynesia: Moorea | collected 2018-08
CACGTGAATTTTTGCATACCTTGTTTTCTGAATAATTATTAATTTTTTAGACTATATTGAAAGTGAAATATGTGCAGGTGATTGTACCAAGATTTGCATTTTTCTAGGAGTGAAGAATTGAAATTTAGGCTTTTTAGGAGGGTGCGTAAGTACGATTTTCCATATGTTCTTGATAGTTTCTCACAAAAAATAGATGTTTGATTAAAATAGAGAGATTTGCTGGACAAATTTGGTGCAAAACATGCCCGTTATTTGGTTTTTGGTTTAGAATATCTATACCCGACAATCCAAGAGGACTGAAAAATATAGGTTGCTTGATTATATTGAAGAGGTTGGCTTAAAAGATGGACCAAAAATACCATGATGAATTAATACCTTTAGTAGTTAAAGAACAATTGGATTGCATTCCTAGGTGGCTACTAATTCGGGAATAGACTACTTGCTTATAATGATAGGTGATGGTCGCCCCGGTTTGGAGAAGCTTGATCCTAGTGCCACTGGTGGCCAACACAGTGTAGTGACAACTCCGAATCTACTCAATTATATACAGTCTAAGTAAACTGAACACATTTAACCGTGTGTTGCTCTTAATCCACATAAAAATATTGATTTCGAACTTAACTATATGCAAGTACTAAAAGAGATAGTCCCTCATTTCCTAACAGGACAGTAGCAAACCTGGTCATTTTTTTTAAACCATAAAACTACCTGATAAAACCTAATTATTTTCTAGTGACAATTCTTTTCCTGTTATGAGTTAAACGGTTTGCCCTCCAAAGTTGATAGATATCAAATGCGCATCTATTCTAGCTAAAAAAATGTTAGGTTATTTCTCTGAAAAAGAGTTAAAGTTAATGGATGAGTTAGGTTGGTTAAAACGAAACCATGTGTGGACGATGATGTGACAGAATTGTAAATCAAGATGTGAATTGTACAGCATATAAGCATTTCAACTAGGAGTAAATACTCAGTGAAAGCAGTTATAACTACAATTGTTTTGGCAATTTTTGTTGTGGCAGCGACCAAGCTTTCGTATGCAGATGATATTCGAATTTTTTGTAACGAGGAACCCCCGACAAATTTTAGCGGAGCTGATGGAACTGTTACAGGGTTTACTACGGAAATTGTCCGTGAAATTCAAAAACGCGTGGGAAACAGTAGCCATATAAAAATCTATCCTTGGAAAAGAGCTTACAAAATGGCTTTGAAGGAACCCAACATAGTATTGTTCACAGCCAGCCGCAACCCTGACCGGGAGGACAAATTTCACTGGATAAGTCAGGTTACAACCAGACGTTCGGTATTATGGAGCAAAGTCGACTCGCCGTTAGAGATCAGCAGTATGGAAGACGCCAGGCGGGTAAAGAGTATCGGAGTTTTACGAGGCGGAAACAGGGAAAAATATCTGAGAATGCGTGGATTTACGAATTTAGAACCGGCAACTGAAGAGGGACAAAATCTTAAAAAACTGCTTGCGGGAAGGATTGACTTGGTTTTTCTGTCCACAATTGAAGCTGCAACATTAGCCAGTATGAATGGCATCTCCTTCAACGAAATTGAACCTAAATTCACAGTTTACTCAAATGACAGTTACATTCTGATGTCCAAAAACGGCACATCCACAGCGACGGTGAAGATGTGGAAGGATGCGGCACAACAAATAAAAGTTGATGGCACATTTAAAGAAATTGGTGAAAAGTGGGTGAAGTATATCCATGATACTTTCGATGTTGAAACAGAAGTTAAGGACAACATATTATTTTTCTGGAAAGACTGAATAAAATCGGCCTAACAAAGTTAAAAATATCTTACCGGTATATCTAGTTTACCTGTAAATGAACATCTTAACAAATCTAACCCGGTGTGTTCTTGAAAGACGAGAACTCAATGAACAAACGGCATGTATAAAGAACTCGGTATTTAGCCTAATAAATAGGCAAGTATAAAGCTTAGGCTTGCCCTCACATTTTCACACCATTAAAAGCTTCCGAATATCGTACCAATTGCGATGACCACGATAAGGGCCAGAATTGGTACGGCGACGGCCACCATGAAAATATCGCCATACGACTGACGATGCGTCAATTTACAGATTGTCAGAAGCGTAATAACGGCACCGTTTTGTGGTAAGGAATCCAGACCACCAGTAGCAATGGAGGTCACCCGGTGCATCAGTTCGGGATTGATGCCGGAGATTTGAGAAAGCTCCCGGTAGGTCTCCCCAAGTGTTTGCAAGGCAATGCTCATACCGCCCGAGGCAGATCCGGTTATGCCCGCCAACATATTGACCGCGATAGAGAGGGATATCAAGGGGTTTCCCGGCGCGATACCTAGTACCATATCCCGGATGAGTTCGAATGCGGGCAGAGAAGCGACCACTGCCCCGAATCCCACCAGAGAGGCAGTATTGAAAAGTGGCAGAACCGAGGCACTGGCGCCGTCGTCCAGTGTTCTTTTCAAATTGGGAAAATTTCTTAAATTGAATCCAATCAGGATGAGAATAGAGAGAACTAACGCGCAAATGATGGACCAGACACCACGAACAGCATTGATCTCGGTAGCTCCGAATTGCGGCAGTTGAAGATAGGCCGTATCCATTGCTGGAATGACAAAACGGGTGAACAGGAAGTTGAAGAGAATGACCAGAATGACCGGGAGAATAGCCACACCGAATCCGGGCATATTCTGCAAAATAACACGATCATTCTGGGTGATTTCCATGACATCGAAATTTTCAGATTGAGCGTATTCCCGCATCTCTTTGGCGATCTCAGGTCTCTTTTGCTCATCTTCATGAGATTGACCAAACCCTTCGCCTTTTTTTCTGGCGCTTCTTTCCCGATGGTTCAGCCACAGCATTCCGAAAACGAACATGACGGCACCGCCAATAATACCTACGCCCGGCGCAGCAAACGGGGTGGTGTCGAAGTACGGCATCGGGATGGCGTTCTGGATGGCGGGAGTACCGGGTAGGGCTGTCATGGTAAAGGTGAAGGCTCCTAAAGCAATGGTGGCCGGTATCAGTCGCTCGGGAATATCGGCTTTCTGGAACATGGCTAAGGCGATGGGGTATACTGCAAATGCCACCACGAATAACGATACGCCGCCATAGGTCAGCACAGCACAGGCCAGCACAATTGCCAGGATAGAGCGATCTTTACCCAGAGTCTTGACGATTTTCTCGGCGATGACTCGGGCGGACCCGGAATCCTCCATCAGTTTGCCAAAAATAGCTCCCAACAGAAAAAGCGGGAAATAGAGAACAGCGAATTTCCCCAATGCCGGCATGAAAATTTGAGTATAATTACCTAAAATAATGGGGCTACCGCTGAAAAGAACAGCAACCACAGCCATTAAAGGGGCCACGATCAAAGCGCTGACCCCACGATATGCTAGATAGATTAGCAACCCCAAAGACAGGAGTATGCCTAAGATCCCAACCATTTCTCTAACCTCCAATGGTGGTGTTGTTATGGTGTTCTAGATAGCCGACCAACTAGTGACTGCTAGCGCATCTCCGTAGGCGTCCATTCAGCCAAATCCAGAGTGGATCGACGGCCGATGTCATCGTAATGTTTGGCCAACCACTGTTCCGCCTGTCGTCTGCCCACGTTAAAAAGCCGCTGAATCAATGTCCAGCTCGTATCAAGTTTGCTGCGAACTCCCAGTCGGGCGAGTTCTGTGGCAATGGGAATTACATGAAAGTAGGTACGGGCAATGTGGGGGTCGGTGATATAACCTTTCTCTATCAATTTTGTTACATCCAAATAAGAGCGGATTTCACGCATTAAATTGGAGTTGAAAGTGATTTCGTTCAACCGGTCAGCTATGTCCAAGGCAAAGCGTGGCAGATCATCTCTCCGGGTCGGATTTACTTGAATGACAATGGTGTCCGGAGTTTCGCATTGTCTTACCAGCGGTTCCAGGACCGGATTGCCCATGAAGCCTCCATCCCAGAAGTAATCGCCGTCGATTTGCACGGCCTGGTGAATATGGGGTAAACAGGCAGACGCCATAAGGACTTCGGCCGTCAGCTGCTCGTTGGTAAAGACATGAAGATGATTGGTATTGACGTTTGTGGCGGAGATGAAGAGCTGAATTTTTCCGCATCGTCGCAGCTTGTCAAAGTCGATGGTTTCTTCGATCATATCCTTTAATGGGTTATGATTGAGAGGGTTTATCTGGTAGGGAGAGAGAAGGTGAGACATCATATCGAAGCCCAGGGCTATTGGGGACCAATCTGCGCCGTAAGGATTAAACGGCCCGGAGTGGTAGGGGCTGAAGGCTCCCTTTAGGCTGATGGCTTTCCAGAGCTCTTGCAATGCTCTTCTTGCCCCTTTGTTTCCCTCCTTTTCATAGCCACTGGCAAGTACAGCAGCATTCATGGCGCCGGCGCTGGTGCCGCTGACGGCTTCAATTTCCAACTGTGTCTCTTCCAGCAGTCTGTCAAGCACCCCCCAGGTAAACGCGCCGTGGGAGCCACCGCCCTGCAGAGCCAAGGTAATCTTTTTTACTTTGTTTGATTTTTTTGTCATTTGCTAATCTCCATTCATATTTAATCCATGCCAGGAAAGTTAGAGCCGTTGCTTCCCGAAGGCGATTGGTGATAATCAACTCCTGCCAGTTTTGAGTGTAAAGATTCAGTATGAATTTTGATCCTTAAAATCTGAAACCGACTCTTCATTGTGTTGATGCCGGTGAAGACCATCAGACTTGAATTGGCTGCACTAGCTGCTACTGTTTTCATGAGAGTGCCAGTCAAGAAAAGTGTCGGAGACGGCGAGCCGGCGGAGCATCGAGCGCTTTTTGCTTTGATGGGCGCGCATGCGATTGAGTATGTTGGCCAAAGAGCGAACCGCCTCAACGATAAAGGGTCCTTTGTTGAGCATGACACACTCGGCTCTTCCTCCCATCGCAGCATCGGTTATTTCGCCGCGTCCGGGCATGCCAGTTTTGACGAAGCCTCGCAATACTTCAGTAGCCCAAATTACCGGTAGATGTGCAGCTTCGCTAAACCACAATATCTCTTCCTGGATCTCTGCCAGCCGTTCATATCCGGACTCAACGGCCATGTCACCCCGGGCAATCATCACCCCAACCTTTGGCCTGCGCATACCTGCCAATAGCAGCCTGGGAAAATGACGAAAGGCAGGAACGGTTTCAATTTTCAGTAGAAGACCTAGATTTTCACCTTTGAGTCGGTTTAATTCTTCATTTAATCCAAAAATATCGTCGGGATGGCGGATAAAGCTTAAGCCGACAATGTCGCCATGTTCGACAACAAAGGGTAGGATATCCCTGTCGAAATCCGTAAGTGATGAGAAGCTGAGATCGGTATCCGGGGCGTTCAATCCTTTTTCCGCTTTTATTTTCCTGCCTTTGGGACTCACTCTGGTTATTTCCATTTCCACCGAATTCTCGCTGGTATGACGTACAACAGCTTCGATTTTACCATCATCGATGAAAAGACGTTCGTTAGCTTTCAAGTCTGATATTATCTCGGGATAGGTACAGCCTATCTCGGCCATTCCTGTTTGACCGGAGGGATTACCAGTAAGTCTGATCACGTCTCCACGTATGAATTTACGCGAGGTGTCGAAGGAATCAAATAGCGATATTCTTGGGTTAGGGCCTGCCAGATCCATACAGACTTTACAGGGGCGATTGAGTTCCAGCTTGGCCTTGCTAAGATGGCCAATCATTTTACGCCATGTATCAGGGTTGTCATGGGCGCAGTTAATCCGCATGCAATCCATTCCCCCGGCGAGAAGATCGCGGACAAGAGCGTAATCATTTGCAGCCTGGGATGGCATGGTCACCATTATGCGAACGCTGCCTCCGCGTGCCGGGCCAAGAAGCTGTTCGGCATTGAAGTCGATGCGTCTTTTCCCTTCCAGCAAGCCGCCACCCACGCTTTGGCAATTCAGCTCGGATTGGGGATAGCCAGCAGAACCCAAAATCCTCAAAACGCAGATTACAGCTTCAATATTTGCTAAAGACCATGATTCACAACGGCCCAGCGATGAAAGCCCCATCTCCGCCAATTCGATCTGGGTTTCCTGCAGGTCATGGCGACGCAGGGCAACATAGTGGAGAAGATTTCTGGCTCCATTGACGTGGTTGCCATGAATGTTTGCAATGTGGCTGCGATAGGATGCTTCCAACTCCAGCATTTCCCGGCGGAGAGTTTCAAGCCAGTGGATAAGAGCGCTTATTTTCTGTTTGGTAATACTCATTAATTCTGCACGACATATTCATTCTTGAGTGGAGCATTGCCATAAAAATATACATGATAACGGAAAACTCTATCCCTATTCTTGAGTTAAAAAAAGGATTCGAAACTACTTAAAAAGAGGGGTAATAAAGGTTAGAAGGCTTGTATTGGTCGCTCGGCACGGAAAATAGGGCATCACTGGCAAAGCGGATATGCTGTTGAAAATGATGCTTTATTTTACTGGATAATGGTATTACATATCACCGAAGGGGCGAACCTTCATTCCTCGTCCTCTAAGGGCTCACTTAAAACCGCGTGGCATTCCTTAAGCGTGGCAATGATCGGGATCGCCTGCGGGCACACCTCTTCACATTCGCCACATTCCACACAACTGTCGGCCTGCTCTCCGGTATTGGAGGCAAAGGTATACATCAGATGCGACCAGCGTTTTTCGCCATAGATGGATCTGTCGTTATAGATGGAGAATATTCTTGGAATATTAACACCTTCCGGACAAGGCATGCAGTAGCCGCAGGTAGTACAGTCCACTTTGATACGCCGGCGATAGGTGTCTTTGACCCGGGCAACCAGCTCTAGCTCAGTTTCACTTAAACTTTCCGGATTGGCGGTTCTGGCAATTTTGCAGTTTTCTTCAACCTGGCCCATGGTAGTCATGCCGCTGAGAACCACCGAGACTTCAGGGGAGTTCCAAACCCAACGTAGCGCCCATTCCGCCGCGGTGCGCTTTACCGGAGCCTGGTCCCAGATAGCTAGGATGTCCTCGGGGACCTTACGGGCAAGACTGCCGCCGCGAAGCGGTTCCATAACGACAATTCCCAGGTCCTTCTCGGCACCATATTTGAGGCCAGCGGTGCCGGCTTGAATTTCCTCATCCATGAAGTTGTACTGAATTTGACAAAAAGACCAGTCATATTCATCGACAATCGTTTTGAATTGTTCATCTTCATCATGAAAGCTGAAGCCGGCATAGCGAATTCGACCATCTTTCAAAGCCTGGTCAAGAAAATCCAGGGCACCGAGGTTCTTGAGTTTTTCCCACCAATCTTTCTTCAAGGCATGGAGAAGATAGAAATCAATTCTGTCGGTCTGCAGACGTTGTAGTTGTTCGGTCAATATGCGCTCGCAGTCCGCTTTGTTTTGCACTTCCCAGGAGGGCAGTTTGGTGGCTATGAGAACTTTGTCACGATGTCCACCCTGTAATGCTCTACCCAGAAAAGGCTCGCTCATGCCTTTGTGATACGGGTAGGCGGTATCGAAATAATTGACGCCCTGATCAATGGCGGCATGGACCATTCTGGTAGCCAGTTTTTCATCGATGTTTTCCTCTTTGCCGTCAAGAGTAGGCAGGCGCATGCAGCCAAATCCCAGATTAGCCACCATCTCTTCCGTTTTACCAAACCTTCTATAAAGCATATTCACCTCCGTTATGGATCTGGAGTAATATTTGGTGAAGGGCAAACAATAATTTGCTGTATGCCATAGGTGTGAATTCTATATTAGGAATGAGAAGAAATATCCTGAACGATGAGTTAATGTATATCATAAACAGCGTATTTTTGCTTAAGCCGGCAACCATATGCATGGCACCCTGATATTCTGTGCTGATTATTTTGACAATTGATGTCCGGTGGCCGATATTTATGGACAGATCCAGAGTGAAGCCTTGGAGATTTTATTGATAAGTGTTACTGCTGTACCTCCCTTGATTCCAAGGGCACCCAGGGCACCGCCTTCTTGATTGCCTTCCAGACCGATGGCCACTGCAGCGTATTTACCTCTATTTTTTTCAGCAAGTATTGCCCCGCTGACCGATAACCCGGAGCCTTCTCGGTGTTGAATTCTCTCTCTGGGTATACCGTGCTTGGCCAGAATTTTATCCGTTTCCTCAAAATTCTTTTGGACATTCATGTTGTTAGAGGAGCTTACCTGAAAAACCGTAATCCGATGCTGCGGGGTATGGCTAAGCACAAAACCGACATGATCAACTGCCCGCATTGAGCTGGCGGAGCCATCCACGCAAAGCAGCACATTCTTTCTTCCTTCTTCCGGTTCGGTGCAAACCCACAGCGGAGAGGTCAGAGTGGCTTCCTGGATTATTGCCTGCGGAATTTCGTCGCCTGGACGGTCAAAAATCCATTGCAGGGCATAGGTTGCCCGCCGGCCGAGAATGATGGCATCATAGAGGCCTGCTGAACCTTCTGAAAGTATATCTCTGACTTTACCGTAGCGTTCCTGCACGGTTTTAGTTTTCATATTCTCAATTTTAATATTGTCGCTGCGCAGGTGACGACGTGCTCTGTTCAAGGCTTTGTAGGCACCGGTGGTAAGTTTTCCTTCAACCCCTTCTTCCGGGTTTTTCCACATTTCCATCAGTGCAGCCGATGAATCACTGCTGTCAAGCCTGGTAATATGAAAAAGGGTTATACTACAGCCCTCTGATTCCTGGAAAAATGAACTGAAAAAGCGGACACCGTTTAAGTTTTCGGTGTCCGAACTGATACTGACTAAGAAATGAAGACTCATTATTTATCCTCCAAGACTAACCTCTCCTGAACACCGCTTTTGAAATGTGGGCGGAGTAGTGAGGTGGTAAATATGGTTGATCGGCACGTTTGTTGGAATCAGCCGATTAACGGTTGTAAAACTGTTTATTTCATTGCTTGCTGAGCGTGGTGATTGCTCACTTAGCCCTTCTCTCTCTTATGGACTGGTTACAGCCTCATGTGATAATGGATCAGGGTAATAAATTAACACCCATTATCGTGGTGTTCTGCTTTTACAACCGAAGTTCCACAGAACTGAGAGGCGGATGGAGTGTCATCCTGTGGCTGTGTTCAACCGTTGCCTATAATAAGTATTTGAATTGCTATGTGAAATGCAAGCTGCTAACTCCTATTCCTGATAAAAAAGGTCTTTTGTTGGTTGAGTATGACCATTTGGAGCTACAAATGGATTAAAGTAGATCTGCCACTCGCCAAGATTTCCGTCTTCATTGTTACGTCCTGCCATAATCCCAAAATAGCTAAAGGTAAACGAGACAACATCAACTGGTGGGACCGGAACATCAAGAAGCTTAAGGTCTTTGGCTATCTTGTTTTTATAGCCATGGTTTATGCCAATTGGATGAGAACTAATTACCTGGGCATTTTCGTCAAGATAATGGATGAAAAAGTTAAATTTAATAACTGTCGGGAAGGTGCGGGTTACCGAGTCTTTAACGCTCAAATTCCCCGATATTATCAAAGCATCACCATTTTCTTGCTCGTTCACCTGGTAATTGAGAATAATCTCATTTGTTTGCCAGACACGCTCTGTCATATCTGGGCTCAGCGAAAGAACGTGTCTTGTCATTGTTGTTCTGCCGATGTAAGATTGTTGAGCAATACAGGAGACCAGAAGAAACGGCAGGGAGAAGAAGAGCAGGGCATTGCCATAGGACAGTGCTTCTCTGAGATGATTACTTTTAAAAAAAATGAGATTCATGATACATCCTTGAACAATTTATTTTCCCGGAATCTTCTACTGAAGGCGTTGCAACTACCCTCTTCGCTTGAAGATTCTGAATAGGAAGTTTTGTTGCTTGAACCATTCTTCCCGGATGGAGATTGCATTCTGCCGCTGTTTCAAGGCAGGTATGGAGTTATATCCTTAGTATAACTCTCAATTACTTTATAACCAGCCTTCGTTAGTGCCTCTACCGCTTTCTGGCCATCTCCTTTGGGTATGCGCATAACCAGTTGGTGTACACCGGAATAGTTCTTTTCCGGCCAGGAAAAAAGACTTTGAATATTAACTTCTTCCTCACTCAGTAAAGCCGAGACCTTGGCCAGTGTTCCTATGGTATCTTTTACCATAACACCCAGGCGAACACTGTCATCACTAATACCGATAGCACTGAGGAGAACTCCCATGACATCGGTGCTGGTAATAATGCCGACAAGATCATCATTTTCGACAACCGGCAAGGCGTTGATGTCATTTTCCTGCATGATCAGAGCAGCCCGCTCAATGGTTGTGCTGGGTGGAATGGTGATGACTGGAGTGATCATAATCATTTCCACAATCACCTGCTGAAGCAGATAATTGAGCTCATGGGTGCTCAGCGTTGTTGCCGGAGAGGCCCAGTACTGCTTAAGGTCGCGATCGGAAAGAATACCGACAAGCTTGCCGCTGTCATTGATGACGGGGAGGTGGTCAATTCGTTTTTTTCGTATGAGGATGTTGGCTTCTTCCAGGCTTGTGGTGGGTGAAACGGTAATGAGTTGGGTATGCATTATCCTACCTACGTACATGTGGGTTGCCTCCGTTTGTAGATGAATGATGGAAAATGTTAAAGTACCTGACCATATTATTCAGTTATGCGTCGACTGCGTATCTTAAACTCTTCTCTGTGTAAAAGACAATATGATAAACAAGATAATCCTTACAGGATTACTTTTAGTTAAAGGAAATAGGGAACCTGAAACTCTACTACAGGCACCTGGTTTAACAACTCTGTATAGTCCGCCAACAAATTTTTCCGAAAGCCTGTAACTATTTGTATATTCATAGTTTTCATGTCAATTTTGCCGATATTGCGTCCGTCATGAATATGAATATGAACGAAGTCACAAATTACAAGACGCTCTTCTTAGGAAAAGCATATGCGGAAGATTAACCTGAACTGAAAAGACCTAACATCTTAGCCTAAATCATCTTTATCTAGTTTTAGGACGAAATTTATTTGAGGAAAGGTGAAGGTTGGCTGAAATTTGTTTTGTTTGAATAAACACAAGGGGATACATGCACATATCTGACAGACAGCATCGTTTTTCTATGGTAATATCGATGGTAGAAACAAGATGAACTAAGCTAAAAGTCTTCATAAGTTTATAAGATATATGCAAATATCTATGTTCTTGATTTTAATTAAAGAAGACGAAAAACAGTTTTTATCTTTCTCCAAGAGGCTGCAGATGCTGGCTGGAAAGAGAAAGTGCTTGCTCAACCGGTCGTTTTCGGAGTAAGTAAGTTGGTTGTTTTGCATGTATTTGCATGATAATTGACACAAGCCGAAACAATTGTAATGAAAAAATAGTCAGGTGGTTGTTGCCATCTGAACAGAATTGATTTTATCCTCCTGATAGCACAACCTTTGTAATAATCGAAGGTAATACCTGAACTATCACGGTTGGAGGAGAGGACGTAAGCGCTATGAAAGATGATAGAATTTGGATGTCTGGAAACGAGGCCATCGCTTTGGGAGCATTCGAGGCCGGCGTTGCCGTTGCTTCGGGATATCCCGGAACCCCATCGACTGAGATAATGGAAAACCTCGCCAAGTATGAAGGCGTTTATACCGAGTGGGCGCCAAATGAAAAGGTGGGGCTCGAAGTGGCCATAGGCGCCAGTTTTGCCGGAGCCAGAGCATTGGCGACCATGAAACATGTGGGCGTAAATGTGGCTGCAGACCCGCTTTTTACGGCTTCCTATACCGGCGGCCGGGGAGGGCTGGTCATCCTCACTGCCGATGATCCGGAAATGCATTCCTCTCAAAATGAGCAGGATAACCGGAATTATGCCTTTGCCGCGAAAATCCCCATGCTCGAACCTTCCGATCCTTCCGAGGCCAAAGATTTTCTAATAAAGGCTTTTGAACTCAGTGAAGAACTAGATACCCCCGTTTTCCTGCGCATCACTACCCGTATCGCTCATGTAAAAGGGATTGTGGAAAAAGGTGAAAAGCTCACTCCACCTGTGGAAATTGGTATTGAAAAGGTTCCCGGGAAATTCGTGATGCTGCCGGCTAATGCCAGAAAAAGACGGGTCGCTGTGGAAGAGCGCATGGAACAATGTCGGGAAATGGCAGAAAGTGCATCCTATAATGTAATCGAGGAAGGTGACAAGACCCGCGGATTTATCACCTCCGGCGTCTCCTATCTTTATGTCAAAGAGGCCTTTCCTGAGGCCGCCGTGCTCAAACTGGGAATGTGCTGGCCGTTGCCCGAGAGGATGATCCGCGAGTTTGCTCAAAGCGTCGACGAGCTGTTTATCGTCGAAGAACTCGATCCCTTTCTTGAATTGCATGTTAAAGCCATGGGCATAGCCTGCAGGGGCAAGGAGATCATTCCCGGCCAGGGCGAGCTGAATACCGCAATTGTCCGTAATGCTCTGGATCCCAGTTCTCAAGATGAGATTTTCAGTGCCCCGGAATTACCCATGCGCCCGCCCAATATGTGTGCGGGCTGTCCACACAGAGGGATATTTTTTAATCTCTCGCGGATGAAACTTTTTGTCTCCGGTGATATCGGTTGCTACACCCTCGGCTTCCTGCCGCCGCTTTCGGCCATGGATTCCACCGTCTGTATGGGTGCTGCCGTTCCCATTGCCCACGGCATGGCCAAGGCCCTAGGTGAAGACGCGCACGACAAGGTTGTTTCAGTAATAGGCGACTCCACCTTCATCCATTCAGGAATTACCGGATTGATCAATACCGTCTACAATAATTCAGCAGCCACCCTCATCATTCTGGATAACCGGATTACGGCCATGACCGGTCAGCAGCACAATCCCACCTCCGGCAGCAACATTAAAGGTGAGCCGGCTAGAGAAATTGATCTGGAAGGATTATGTCGATCTGTTGGCGTGAAGCATGTCTATGTGGTCAATCCCCATGAGGTGCCGGAAACCAGAAAAGTGCTGAAGGAAGCAATTGCTCTGGACGAGCCTTCGGTGGTTATCTCCAAGGCACCCTGTGTGCTCTTGCCTGAGTTGAAACTACGCAAACCGGTCTCCTATTTTACCAACCAGGACAATTGTGTCGGCTGTATGTCCTGCATTCGCCTGGGCTGCCCGGCGATCAGCTGGACACCCTTTGCTGAGGGGGAGGCTGAGCAAAGAGGGTATAAGAAGAAACAAAAAGGAATATCAAAAATCGATGAAATTCTATGCAATGACTGCGGGCAATGTGCCTCGCTCTGTAAGTTCAACGCCATCACCAGAGGAGAGGGATAATGGAAAAGCAAGGTAATATCCTTTTTTCAGGAGTTGGTGGTCAGGGTATTCTGCTCGCCAGTGAGATAACCGCCTATAGTCTGCTCGCCGCTGGATTCGATGCCAAGAAAAGCGAGGTCCACGGTATGGCGCAGAGGGGTGGTTCGGTTACAGCACAACTGCGCTACGGCAGCAAGGTCTACTCACCGCTTATTGAACCGGGATGTGCTGATATCATGGTTGCTTTTGAAATGATGGAGGCAGCCCGCTATATGCCCTATCTCCATCGCGGCAGCAAGGTTGTCGTGAATACTCAGCAAATATTGCCACCATCGGTGGCCACTGGCCAGGCGACCTATCCGGAGAATGTCCTCGACACACTTGTCGACAATGATATCGAAGTTGTTAAGGTGGATGCCCTCGACGTAGCACGTGAATTAGGTGAAGTAAGGACAGTCAATATGGTTATGGTGGGCGCCACATCCGCATTTTTGCCAATTGATCCGTCAGTGTGCACTGAAGTGATTGAAAAAAGAGTACCGGAACGATTTCGCGAGGTAAACCTGCAGGCCTTTGCTGCAGGCCGAAAAGCCAGCGAATAGGAGGGAAGCATATGGCCATACACTATTGGGAAGAAGAAATTGAGACGCTGCCCCGGATCGGGCTGCAATCCATCCAGCTGCGAAGACTGCAGCATCTTGTCACCCGGGTGTATAAAACGGTCAAGCCCTATCGGGACAAGATGGAGGAGAAGGGGGTTCGCCCCGAGGATATCAAGAGCCTTGATGATCTCGGTAAACTTCCCTTCACGGTTAAGGACGATCTGCGAGATAACTATCCTTTCGGGCTTTTTACTGTTCCTCTTGATGAGGTGGTCAGGGTACATGCTTCTTCAGGAACGACGGGCAAACCCACGGTTGTAGGTTATACCGAAAAAGATATTGATCTATGGGCTTCGGTAATGGCCAGGGCACTTGCCTGTGCCGGCGCGCACAAAGGAGACATGGTTCATAATGCCTACGGCTACGGTCTTTTTACCGGTGGTCTAGGAGCTCATTATGGCGTTGAAAAGATGGGCGCTACGGTTATCCCCGTTTCCGGGGGAAATACCAAGCGACAGATTACCATCATGAGGGATTTTGGCTCGACAGTTTTACTGTCCACGCCTTCCTATGCGCTCAACCTGGCCGATGCGATGGATGAGATGCAGGTTGATCCGACCAAACTCTCTTTGCGGGTAGGTATCTTCGGGGCCGAGCCCTGGAGTGAGAATATGCGCGAAGAAGTTGAGAGAAAGCTTAATCTCAAGGCGGTGGATATCTACGGGCTTTCTGAAGTCATGGGGCCAGGTGTGGCCATGGAATGTCTGCATACCACCAAGGGCATGCATGTTTTCGAAGATCATTTTCTCCCGGAGATAATTGATCCAGAGAGCGGCGAAGTATTACCTCCCGGGGAGAAGGGTGAACTGGTGTTCACCACCCTGACCAAGGAGGCTTTTCCCATCATTAGATACCGGACCAAGGATATATCAAGGCTCATTTATGAAACCTGTGAGTGCGGCAGGACCCTGGTGCGTATGGAGAAAGTAACCGGCCGTTCCGATGATATGTTGATCATTCGCGGGGTAAACGTTTTCCCGTCTCAGGTTGAGCATGTACTCATGGGTATTGAGGGTGTTGAGCCGCATTACCAGATAGTTGTGGAAAGAGAGGGGAACCTGGATACAATGTTGGTTCAGGTTGAGGTAAGCGGAGCTGTTTTCTCAGATGAAATTCGTGTTCTTGAAAATCTCGGCAAGAGGATCGAAGCGGAAATCAAAGACATGCTGGGGGTAACTTGCAAAGTGAAACTTGTCGAACCGCGGACAATTCAGCGGAGCGAGGGTAAGGCTCAGCGGGTAATTGATAAGCGCAAAATCTGATCATGGAGGGAGTCATGAAAGTAGAACAGATTGCCATATTTTTGGAAAACAAGTCAGGACGCCTCTCGGAGATAACTGGAGTACTCGCCGATAACAATATTAATATAAGGTCGTTATCTCTTGCAGACACGGCCGACTTCGGCATCCTGCGCCTTATTGTCGACAAGGTGGAGAAGGCCGAGCGGGTACTGAAGGAAGGCGGTTTTACTGTTGGCAAAACCAATGTCATTGCCGTTGAGGTGCCTGACCGCGTGGGTGGTCTAGCCTCGGTGCTCAAGGTACTTGAAAAAGCGCAGCTCAATGTTGAGTATATGTATGCTTTCGTTAATAAAAGTGGTGAAAATGCGGTGATGATTTTTCGTTTTGAAGAAACGGACGAAGCGATCAAAATCCTGCAGGATGCAGGCATTACCATTCTTTCCGGAGCCCAGATCTGTGCCCTTTGATTCAGTTTTATTCTGGCCTGGATTTCTCACCAGCCGAGGTTGCCGAGTATGCGAGGCACGAAGAAAGGGGCTATAGTTGTCTATGCTTCTTGCTTTGGCAACGCTGCAGATTCGGTGAGATCGGCTGACCTTTGGTGAACATAGTGTTGATTTGAAAAGTTAGAAAATCTGAAGCCCAGAAGTCGAAATCTCAAAAAATTTTTTTTGAAATTCAACACAATGTTCATGAGAAATCCGGGCTAGGGTGGATGAGTTAAAACAGATGCATCAGGTGAATTTGAAAAAGCGTGCAATTTCCCGGAAAACGATGGTCACCTACGACGAAGGTCGGCTGGGACGGGGGCAAAGCTGACCAGTAATCCATAGTCTTTCTATAAGTCAAAAAGGAGGAGGAGTGTATGAAAAAATTGGTACTACATCTTGCAATAATCACCCTTACATGCCTGGTATCACTGGGCATTGCTTCAGCCAAACCTTTGAAGATCGGAGCTATCCTTTCTGTTACCGGTCCCACAGCCTTTCTCGGTAAACCGGAAGCAAATACCCTGGAAATGCTGGTGGAGGAAATAAATGGAGCGGGCGGCATCAACGGTCAGATGATCGAACTCATCATCAAGGACTCCGCTGGGCAAAAGGAAAAGGCTGTTTCCTATGCCAAGCAGCTCATTGAGGAAGAGAAAGTATTTGCCATTCTTGGACCGACCAGGACCGGGTCCACTCTGGCCATAAAAAGTCTTTGTGAGAAATCGGGAACCCTGCTTATTTCCTGTGCATCCAGTAAAAAGATCGTTGATCCGGTCGGGCGTTATGTTTTCAAGACCCCTCAGAATGACTCGTTGGCGGTGCGCAAAATTTTTGAGGATATGAAAAAGAAGGGCATCAACAAGATTGCTGTTGCGGTTGGTGGAACAGGCTTTGGCAAAATGGGAAAGATGTACTCTGAGGAAATCGCTTCCGAATATGAAATCACCGTAGTAAGTACGGAGGTGTATGCACCTAATGTCACCGATCTTTCGTCTTTGGTTGCCAAGTGGAAAGGCAATAGTGAAATTCAGGCGGTGATTAACTGGTCCATTGTTCCCGCTCAGACAATCCTTGCCAAGAATATGCGTCAGGCCGGTTGGGATGTACCTCTTTATCTGAGTCATGGGTTTGGTAATATCAAGTATGTTGAGGTGGGTGGAAAAGCGGTTGAAGGCGTTATTTTTCCAGCGGGAAGATTGCTGGTTGCCGAAAGTCTCCCTGATACACATCCACAGAAAGAGGTACTGGTCACCTATAAAAACAACTATGAAGCCAAATTTTCAGAGCCAGTGTCAACTTTTGGCGGTCATGCCTATGATGCTATAATGATCCTGGTAGCAGCCCTGAAAGAGGTTGGAGAGTCAGATAAGGAAAAAGTTCGTGATACTATCGAGAACATGAGATTTGTAGGGACCGGTGGCGTATTCAACTTCAGCCCGACCGATCATAGCGGTCTGGGGCTCGATGCCTTTGAAATGATGACGGTCAAGGATGGCAAATTCGTCCCCTATGAAGCTAACTAATTTGTTGTCTCAGTAAAGTTAAGGGCCGGAGTAAAACTCTGGCCCTTTTTTCGTGGGGTTACTTCGGGCTGAAAAACAAACAACCGTTTTTAGTCTACCGATAAAATTTTTCGTCCAGCTTTATCGATTGCCGGGATCTCATCTATGACTGCAGAACTGTTCATCCAGTATATTTTTGCCGGGATAACCTATGGCGCTATTTATGCTATTGTTGCCATCGGTTTCAATATCATCTATAACACCACCGGCATCATAAACTTTGCCCAGGGTGAATTTGTTATGCTGGGAGGGATGATCTCAATCAGTTTACTGGAATATATGGCGCTTCCCCTGGCCATCGTTGCAGCCGTACTCATCACCATGGTGATCGGAGCACTTATCGAGGTAGTCTTTATCCGCTGGCTTGAGCGCCCCAGTGTGTTGCGGATGATCATCATTACCATTGGTATCTCCATTCTTATTCGTGAGGTGGCCCTGCACATCTGGGGTGAAAGTGTTCGTAGCCTGCCATACTTCATCGGTGATGAAATAACCAGCGTCGCTATACTCGGGGCACGTATATCTCCCCAGGTCTTCTGGGTGCTTGGCACCTGCACGGTAATGGTGCTGCTGCTCGGCCTGTTCTTTCAGGCAACTTCTATCGGTCGCGAAATGCGTGCCTGTGCTGCCAATAGAACCGCGGCGATACTTTGCGGAATCGATACCAAGAACATGGTGACCTTTTCCTTCGTGCTGAGCGCGGCGTTGGGTGCTCTGGCCGGCTGTGTCATGTCACCGATCACCTATTCGCAGTACAATATCGGCACAGGTCTGGCGATAAAAGGATTCACCGTCGCAATTCTCGGTGGGTTGGGCAGCTCTGGTGGAGCGATCATTGCCGGACTGTTATTAGGAATTATCGAGGCTTTTTCTGTATCGGTACTGCCCCTGTCCTTCCAGGAGGCCGTTTCCATTGCCATTCTGTTGTTGATTCTTTTTATCCGTCCGCATGGGCTTTTTGGCTCAAAAGATGCCGCTGGCTTGAAAGACTTCTGAATTATGAAGAAATATTTAGCCTTTATTCCTTTTTTTCTCTTTGTCGTAACAGTTCATCTGCTGACCAGCTGGACCGATACACTCTACTATCTTACCCAGATGACCATGTCGGCATATTATTGCCTGCTGATTATCGGCTTGTGCGTGGTCATGGGGTATGCCGGACAAATATCTTTAGGTCATGCAGGCTTCTTCGCCATCGGCGGGTATATCTCTGCAGCACTTACTACCAGCAATCTCATAGAATACCGTGATTTACCACTGGTGCGTTTACTTGACTCCATGGGTATGCTCATGACCGGCCAGGACATTTATGGTGATACCCTTATCGTCATTACCCCTTGGATGGCCTGTCTAGCTGCCGTGATATTGGCCATATTGCTGGCCTATCTTATTGGCATCCCGGCGCTTAAACTCAAAGGTCATTATCTGGCCATGGCCACCCTGGGGTTTGGCATCATCATCTATCGTATTGTGCTGGCAACCCCTTATTTTGGTGAAGCGGACGGGATTGCTGAGGTACCAGCTTTTGTATTATTTGGCGATATTTCCGTGAGCGGTGATTTTTCCAGCAGGGTGAGCAATTACTATATTGCCTGGATTTTGTTGACTCTCGGCATGGTGCTGCTCATCAACCTCATCGATTCTCGGGTCGGCCGGGCCCTGCGAGCCATCCATGGGGCCGAAGATGCTGCCGACTCCATGGGAGTAGATACCACTGCCTACAAGCTCAACGTTTTTGTTCTCTCTGCTGTTTTTGCCGCCCTTGCCGGGGTATTTATGACCCATTACAATGGTAGCATCGGCCCATCCGAAGCGGGGGTCATGAAATCGGTGCGATATGTAGCAATTGTTGCCGTAGGAGGAATGGCCCATCTTTGGGGAGCACTCATTATGGGCATTACGCTCAATTTTCTTTCTCTGCGTGGAGTTTTCGGCACCTACGATGATGCAGTATTTGGAGTAATTCTCATCTTCATCATGCTGTTTGCCCCCAACGGTCTGCTGCGAATTAATTTTAGACATGTTGCCACCCAGCTCCTCTTTTTCCGGCGGGCTGGGAAGAAGGAGGCATAAATGGCCTTGCTGGAACTTGATAGTGTGCATAAGCGTTTTGGCGGTCTCAAAGCGGTCAACGATGTCTCTTTCGCTGTTGAGGAGAAAAGCATAAAAGCGGTCATCGGGCCCAATGGTGCCGGTAAAACAACCCTGTTCAACCTAATTGCCGGTTCCCTGCCATCCACTTCCGGCAGCATAGTTTTCAATGGACAGGAATTGAACAGACGGAAACCGTATCAGATCGCCGGTCTTGGTATTGCCAGAACGTTTCAGAATATCAAGATGTTCAACGGTATGACCGCCCTTGAAAATGTCATGGTGGGCAGGCATGTGCAGAGTAGGGCCGGATTTATCTCCTCCATGTTCCGTCTTCCAAGGACCTGGCAGGAGGAAAAGGATATTTATACCAAGGCCATGGGGCTTCTCGACTTTCTCGAGATAGGCGAGTACGCCAATATGGAGGCAACCAGCCTCTCCTTCGGTCAACAGCGGGCTGTCGAGCTGGCCCGGGCTCTTGCACTGGAACCAACCCTACTACTGCTTGATGAACCGGCGGCCGGGTTGAATATCTATGAAACAGCTGAAGTGGGCAGGTTGATTACGAAAATACGGGACCTGGGTATAACCGTTCTGCTGGTGGAGCATGATATGTCACTGGTGATGGATATTTCAGATGAAATTGTAGTCTTGAGTTTTGGTGAGAAAATTGCCGAAGGATTACCGGTAGATATTCAGAACAATTCAGAGGTGATCAAGGTGTATCTTGGTGAGTAGTGTGGAGGGCATCTTGAAAAACAATTTTTTCAGCAAATTTCATCGTAGTAGCAGGAAATTTAATCCTCGGAATATTGTTGATTATATGCCTGCGGTAAAATGTCCTGCTACGCCTCGATCTTGGCTGAAAATCCTTATTTTTCAAGATACCCTCGCGGTTTTTCGAAAATTCTTACGAAGAAAAAGCAGGAAAGGATAGTGCTGAAAATACGTAATCTTGAATCGGGCTATGGGAAGCTCAAGGTGCTCAAACATGTTTCGATGCATGTCGATGCCGGTGAAATAGTAACCATAATTGGTGCCAATGGCGCTGGTAAAACTACTTTATTGTCCACGATTTCCGGTCTGCTCAAAGTAAATAGCGGTGAGATGGTTTTTGAGGGGACAAGTATCTGCGGTCTGCCGCCAGCCAAGATTCCTGCTCTTGGGTGTGTAATGGTACCTGAAGGGCGTCAGGTTTTTGCCACCATGAGTGTTGAGGAAAACCTGATTCTCGGTGGTCATGTTATCCAGAAACAGGGTAAAAAGGTACTCAGGGAGCTGCTCGATCACCAATACCAGCTCTTTCCAATACTTAAAGAACGCCGGACACAGTTGGCAGGCACGCTTTCCGGAGGTGAACAGCAGATGCTGGCCATGGGCAGGGCTCTGATGTCCAGTCCTTCCCTGGTGATGATGGATGAACCATCCACTGGTCTGGCGCCACTGATTGTTCGTGAGATTTTTGAAGTTATTGAAAGATTACGAGATGAAGGAAATACCGTATTACTGGTGGAGCAAAATGCCAAGGCTGCCCTTTCCATAGCCGATCGCGGCTACGTTCTGGAAACCGGGAAGGTTATTGTGCAGGGTCCGGCGGAAGATCTTTTAGCCAATGCAGATGTCCAGCGGGCCTACTTAGGCCGGGAGAGAATTGAGAATTAATTAATCTAAAGGGTATGGATTTTTTTAGAAATAGTAATGTTCTTTTTGCCTACCCTCATCGACGAATCACGGTGACACTATGATCTGGGAAAACAAGAAGGAGTGCATGCCTCGTGAAGATCTGGAACAATTGCAGCTGGAACGCTTGCAGTCAACGGTTTATCGGGTAGGAACGCATGTACCTTTTTATCGCAAAAAGTTTAATGAAGAGAAACTGGAATATGACCGGATAAGTTCTCTGGAGGATCTACGCCGACTTCCGTTTACCACCAAACAGGACCTACGGGACAATTATCCCTATGGCCTTTTCGCCGTACCCTTGCGGGAAGTTGTAAGGGTGCACTCATCGTCTGGGACCACTGGCATGGCCACGGTAGTTGGCTATTCCCGCAACGATATCAAAACCTGGTCGAACCTGGTTGCAAGGATTCTCTGTGGTGCCGGAGTTACCCACGACGACGTAATTCAGATTGCCTTCGGTTATGGTCTGTTTACCGGCGGCTTTGGTCTGCATTACGGCGCCGAGAGGTTGGGTGCCTCTGTCATCCCCATTTCTGCAGGAAATACCAAGCGACAAATCCAGATAATGCAGGATTTCAAGACCACCGCTCTAGTGTGTACACCCTCATATGCCTTGAAAATGGCCGACGTAATGATGGATATTGGCATAAATCCCCATGGCCTTTCCCTGCGCTACGGTCTTTTTGGGGCAGAGCCATGGTCGGAGTCCATGCGTAAAGAAATTAATGAGCGACTCGGTATACGGGCCAGTGATAACTATGGTCTCTCTGAAGTAATGGGACCTGGTGTTGCCGGTGAATGTGCAGAATGTAACGGGCTGCACATCAATGAAGATCATTTTCTGGTGGAGGTGCTCGATCCCGAAACACTGGAGCCTGTCAGGGCCGGGGAAGTTGGCGAACTGGTAATTACTACTTTGACCAAGGAAGCCTTTCCGGTGATCCGTTATCGCACCAGGGATTTGACCAGGTTGATACCGGAACCATGTCCCTGTGGGCGGACATTTACACGAATGAGCCGGATAATGGGACGTACCGACGACATGTTGATTATCAAAGGTGTCAATGTTTTCCCGACGCAAATCGAGGCTCTTCTGTTTGAAATCGAAGGAACAGAGCCGCATTATCGCCTCATCGTTGAACGGGAAAATAACGAGGACAAGCTGACGGTAATGGTGGAGGTGATAGAATCTCTCTTTTTTGATGCCATGAAGAAGCAACGTGCCCTCGTAGATATGATAAAAAAGAGAATGGCCTCCGAGTTGGGCATCAGCGTTAATATCCAGTTAGTCGAGGAACGTACACTTGAGCGATTCGATGGAAAGGGCAGCCGGGTCATTGATAAAAGGCAGCTCTAGTCTTAATGTTGTCAACTGGATAACCTGGCGGTATTCGTAGACCGCCATCCACATGTAGATCAACCAATCAGTCATAACGCAAGGTGTTGTTAGCAATGGCTACGTTATGACAACTCTTTCATGAGGCGATTATGCGTTTGAATGACCGAGCTGCCGATGCCATGCGGCCTATAGCCATAGAGAGAAACGTCCAGCCGCAGGCCGAGGCATCAATTTTGATTAAAATGGGAAATACCCATGTTCTTTGTGGCGTGAGTGTAGAAGAAAAAGTACCACCTTTTCTCGAAGGAACAGGGCAGGGGTGGATAACTGCGGAGTATGGCATATTGCCCTGTGCAACATCCTCCCGTTACCGAAGAGAGGTTTCCGGAAGGTCCGGCAGAACTTTTGAAATTCAACGGCTGATTGGCAGGAGCCTGCGAATGATGCTTGACCTCTCAACCATTGGTGAGCGCACCATCCGGGTTGATTGCGATGTTATCAATGCCGATGGAGGTACACGCACCGCTTCGATAACCGGTGCAGCCATTGCGGTTCGCAATGCTTTGGGAGCTATGGCTGCCGATGGCAGACTTGATGAGATGCCTCAGCTTCTGCCGGTGGCCGGCGTATCAGTGGGGATGGTGGATGGCACCGCCATGCTTGATCTCGATTACGATGAAGATTCCCGTGCTGATGCAGATGCCAATTTTGTCATGACCGGTGATGGCCGCTGGGTGGAAATGCAGACCACGGCAGAAGGGGAGCCCTATACCCTGGTTGAATTCAATCAGATGGCCGAGTTGGCGCAGAAAGGGATTCGGGAACTGTTTGATCTTTGGTAGCACCATGGCTGGTTTCTCTTGAGATGACTGCACGCCAGCAAAAGATCAGTGGTACCAGGGAGTGGGCAGTTGCAGGTGTTAATTGTGCCACCGGCTGTCCTCATGACTGCAGGTACTGTTATGCCCGCTATGATAAGGTTGTCAGAAAAGCGGAGCTGAAAGAAAGCGAGTGGCAACTATGCAAAATTCATCCCGAAGAACTAAACCGGCAATTTCCTCTGTTCCCGGGTACCGTGATGTTCCCTACGGAACATGATATTCATCCCCAAATCCTTGATGCCTGTCTCACCGTTCTGAAAAATCTTCTTGCTGCCGGCAACAGAGTACTGGTGGTAACTAAACCACACCTTGCCTGTGTCCGTGAAATGTGCCGGGAATTTGGTGACAGGCAGGAACAAATTCTTTTTCGTTTTACCATTACCGCTAGAGACAACACCATTCTCAGACTATGGGAGCCTGGTGCACCTGGGTACGAGGAGCGGCTTGCGGCGCTTAGATACGCATTTGAGGAGGGCTTTGCCACCTCGGTAAGCGTTGAACCAATGCTTGAGGCAGAGTTTGTTCATATTCTGGTAAATGAGTTGATGCCCTACGTCAACCATTCAATCTGGCTTGGCAAGATGAATAAGATTGAGGAGCGAGTAAGTTGTCATTTCCCTGAAATCACAAAGGATCTGAAGCGAATACAAAGCTTCCAGAGCGATGAGATGATTCGCATTATCTATAAGCGGCTAGCTCACAACAAACTTCTGCGCTGGAAGGAATCAATTAAAAAAGTGGTCGGCATTCCTCAGGCGCAGCAGCCGGGGCTTGATATCTAATCCCGAAAAGCCGCAAGCGGCTGGAACTCTTTTTAGTACCACCTTGAGGGGTATAAGTGACTTGGATAACATCGCAAATTAGAGTTTATGAAGGTATTTTATTTCTTGTTTTTTACAGGAAATCAGGAGTAAGTCACTAAACGAGGAGGGAGCATGCGCAGAAAAAGGTGTAAAATTGAAAGCAAGGTGGAAATTGAAAAAATCCTGGAGCGAGCCCGTATCGGCCGGCTTGCCACCATTGGTGTCGATGGATTTCCCTATATCACCCCGGTGAACTACGTCTGGTACAATGGCCATATCTACTTCCACTCTGCGCATGAAGGCGAAAAAATAGACAACATCAGAAGAGATGCCAGGGTCTGTTTTGAGGTTGACATTCCCCTTGCCTATCTTGGGCTCGAATATGATCCCAGCCGGCCTACCTGCCATGTACATCAATTTTACCACTGTGTAATCGTCCGTGGCAGGGCTGAATTTGTCAATGAAACAGCAGAAAAGGTGGCTGCGCTCAATGCCCTGGTGGCTTCCCATGAAGAGAGTGATGATTTTGTAAAGGTTGCAGCGGACACCAAGGGTGTTGAGTTGTGCACCGTCATTGCCGTGCGGGTTGAGAATATATCTGGGAAAAGCGACCTGGCCCAGAAAATGGGTACGGACGAGAAGAGCAAGGTTGCCGACTATTTGAGCAAGCGTGATCTCCCGGGTGACCAGGAGGCCGCCAGTCTGATCAGGGAATAGTTTATGGATGAATTGCTCCGTAAAATACTTACTTCGAAAGTATATGAAGCTGCCGTGGAAACACCGCTTGACTTGGCCACGGGACTTTCAGCGAGAATGCACAACAGGATTCTCCTCAAGCGAGAGGATAAACAACCCGTTTTTTCTTTCAAAATTCGTGGTGCTTACAACAGGATAGCACATCTTGATGACGAGCAAAGAAGAAGAGGTGTTCTAACTGCATCGGCTGGTAACCATGCCCAGGGCGTGGCTTTTGCTGCCCGTCATCTAGGGATCCGCGCTCTGATCGTTATGCCTGAAACCACGCCGCAGATAAAGGTGGACGGCGTCAGATATTTTGGTGGTGAGGTAGTGTTGCACGGAACCAGTTATTCCGAGTCAGCAGAACATGCGAAGCAAATTGAACAGGAAAAGGGGATGATCTACATTCATCCCTTTGATGATCCGCTGGTGATTGCCGGCCAGGGAACGGTTGCCGATGAGCTGGTGCGGCAGAATCCCGGCCGGCTCGACGCTATTTTTGTTCCCATAGGCGGCGGTGGTCTGATTGCGGGAATTGGCGTTTATATGAAGGCTCTGCGTCCTGAAATACAAATCATCGGTGTCGAACCGCACGATAGTGATGCCATGGCCAGATCACTCGAAGCGCAGACGAGAATAAGCCTGGATGCACCAGGCATTTTCGCCGATGGTGTGGCCGTCAAGAAGGTCGGTGGACTCACTTTTGACCTCTGCCGTCAGCATGTTGACCAGATCATCAGGGTCACCACTGATGAGCTGTGCAGCGGTATAAAGGCGGTTTTTCATGCCACCAGGTCCATAGTTGAGCCAGCAGGAGCACTGGGAATGGCTGGTCTGCTGAAACATATCCGTAAGACAGGATGGCAGGACAAAACGCTCATTGCCATAAACTCAGGCGCGAATATGAACTTTGAGCGCCTGCGTTATGTTGCCGAGCGTACCCTGATTGGTGAGCAGCTTGAAGCTCTCTTTGCTGTCACTATTCCCGAGCAGCCAGGAAGCTTGAAGAAATTTTGCCATGATTTGGTGGGTGAGAGAAATATCACTGAATTCAATTACCGGCTGTCAACGCGAGAGAAAGCCCAGATATTTGTGGGAATATCCATCCGCAAGAGCAGTGAGCGAGAAGAGTTTAGCCGCCAGTTGACAGCAGCCGGCTATGAAAATATTGACCTCACCGAAAATGATCTGGCCAAAACCCATATCCGCTACATGGTCGGAGGCCGCTCCAAAGAAGTCAAGAACGAACGGCTCTTTCGCTTCTGGTTTCCCGAAACTCCAGGTGCTCTGGTAAAATTTCTGGATGCAACCCGGGGTACCAGAAATATCTCTCTCTTTCATTACCGGATGCAGGGCACCAACTACGGGCGGGTGCTGGTAGGTTTCGAGTTTCCCGACGGTGATGATCCGGATCTTGAAGAGAGGTTGATAAAGCTTGGTTATCGCTTTCGGGAAGAGACTCAAAATCCGGCCTATTCGCTGTTTCTCTAATTTCAGATAAATAAATACCAGGTTCTTTGCTGATATTGATAATAATAACAGGAGGATATCTGTATGGAAACAAATGTTTTGGAAAATCCCTGGGAAAAACTTTCGGAATATCTTGTAACTGGAGATCAGCAGCAGATAATTGACTTCCTCGATACCCTCACTCCATCGGACACGGCTCTGGCCGTCTCGCGCTTGAGTGATGATGAGCAGAGTCGTTTGCTAACCCTGCTCAGACCGGAAAATGCTGCCGAGGTGCTTGAGGACTTTTCCGATGCCCTAACCGTTGATGTGATCGGTGAATTGGAGCCGTCAACGGTTGCCTCAATTTTTGAAGAGCTTGATCGCGACCATGCTGCCGACCTTCTCGGTGAACTGGATGAGGAGGATGCCAACTCTATCATTGACGAAATGGCTCCGCAGGATGCCGAAGAAGTGCGGGCACTGCTGCAATACGCTCCGGATACGGCGGGCGGTTTGATGATCTCGGAGTTTCTTGAGTACCGCAGTGGTCAGACAGTTCAGGATGTCCTCAATGATTTACAGGCCAACCGTGAGAAATATGCTGATTATGATGTCCAGTATCTCTATGTTACAGATGATAAGAAAAGGCTGCAGGGAGTCTTGCGCATGCGGGACCTGCTTTTTCCAGATAGAAGTACAAAACTGGACCAGGTGATGATCACCAAACCCTTCATGGTAAATGTTGAGGATTCACTGGATAAGCTGCGCAATTTTTTTGAAGATCATAACCTCTTTGGCGTACCCGTGGTTGACTCTGAATTGTGTCTCCAGGGGGTGGTACTGCCGGAGGCCGTTGAAGAGGCTAAAAAGAAGAAGTCCATCCATCAATTTCTCGGCTTTTCAGGTATCATCGGTGGTGAGGAGTTTCGTTCCATGCCGCTTATGGTCCGTTCAGGCAGAAGGCTGTCCTGGCTCTCTCTCAACATTATTCTTAATATCATTGCGGCCAGTGTAATTGCCATGTACCAGGATATCCTGGCGGCAGCAATCGTACTCGCCGTTTTCCTCCCCATGGTCAGTGATATGAGTGGTTGTTCCGGCAATCAGGCAGTGGCGGTTAGTATGCGCGAACTTTCTCTTGGTCTGGTTCGCCCCGTTGAGCTTTTCTGGGTGCTGACCAAAGAAGCCAGTGTGGGAGTAATAAATGGCATATCCCTTGGCTGCCTTCTCGGAGCAGTTGCCTATCTGTGGAAGGGCAATTTCTTTCTTGGTCTCGTGGTCGGCGGGGCCATGGCCATGAATACGCTTGTGGCGGTTTCACTTGGCGGTACGATCCCTCTGCTACTGAAACGGCTAAAGTTGGATCCTGCACTGGTCTCCAGCCCTCTGTTGACAACGGTTACCGATATGTGCGGCTTCTTTTTCGTGCTTAGTTTTGCTTCGCTTGTCCTCGAAAAATTATAGGCTGCGCATTGTCTGAACCTCTTTATTTCCGAGTCGATAGAGGGGCAAATTTTAAAAGTCCTAATAGGTCACCTTTTCAGCGCGCTTAAGCAAAATTTCAAGGTCATTCTGCCATCCTTCACCGCCAAATTCAGCGGCTAGCATCGTTGCCAGGTGCTGTACCTCAACACCCATATCACCATTTCGTCCTAAACCGGAGATGCATGAGGGGCAATTGGTGAGCATGCTTTTGCGCTTCATATTGGGTTTGGCAGCGGTGGTGATCGCCGCGCGTTTCTTCTTGCGCATGGCTGAGGCAATATCAGGTCTTGATATGGCAAGGGTCCCAGCTTCAGAGCAGCAATTGGGTACCTGGTAGACCTGCAATCCTAATTGGTGGATCAGATGTTTACCTCTCCCCTGTAGGGAGTCATGACAGGGGGCGTGATAGAGATAGTCACCTTGAAGGTCCTTGATTGCCAAACCTTTGTCGAGGGCATAATCAGAGACATCGTGTATGCTGCAGCCGAAGATATCTTCGCAGCCGATGCCATTCAGTGCTTCCCTGCACGTGCCGCAACTAATCGTTATCGCATCAAAATTTATATGACCGAGCATATGGCGAATTTGACTGAAAATGATGGTGTCTCTGAGCACTATTTTGTTATGGCTTTTTTGCTGGGCGTTTATTTGTGATGGAAAACCGCAACACAGAAATGGCGGTGGCAGTACGACCCGAATTTTGCTTTTGAGGAGAATATAGATTGCCGCCATGCCGATCTCGGCATAAAGACGCTCGGAACCGCAGCCTGGAAAATAAATAACTGTATGAGTTGCCGCCTCAGGTGGATGGAGGAGCAGTGCTTCCGAGGAGGTACAGTTGGGCAGAATGGCGCGGAGAGTCTTTGGCGACGGCAGCACCATCGGTGAACTGAGCATCTCCAGGCTTTGGTTGCCGTTTTTCTTGATTGCCTGCGGAGCACGTTGCCACAGTTTAGCTCCAAGGCGTTGAACCCTCCCACCCAGGTCCACCACTCCTTTGCGAAAGATGAAGTTAAAGGCTGAATTTCGGTTTTTCAGATAATAGAGGGAGAGAGCAGTGGCCGCAGGACTCTTTTTATAGCCTACTTCAGCAAGTATTTGCCTCTCCAGAACTGAAACCTCGGCGGTGTCGATATCCACCGGGCAGGGGCCGAGACATTTCCCACACATGGTGCAGTGATCGGCGATTTCCTGCAAATTTTTCAACTGATTAAATCTCGGGAAATGAGAGCGCTGTACATCGTAGAGCAAGGCTTCGATAAGAGAGCCGATAGCCAGATTTTTATTGCGCGGATGAAAATAAACGTTGCCGGCAGGGATAAAAACACAGCAATCCGGTTTGCATTTACCGCAACGGACACATTTGGCAATTTTGGTAGAAAGTGACTCAAGAAATCCGTGTTTGAGAATCCTTGCTTCCAGCTCGAGCAGATTGAAGGAAGGTGTGAATACCTTGTTAATAATGGCAGGGTCTTCTAGCATACCCGGATTCATAATCCCTTTAGGATCGGTTTTCTCACGATATTCTTTGAGTTCCTTGCGTTTGTCCCGATCGAGAAATTTCATCTTGGTGATGCCGATACCATGCTCACCGCTGACAACACCATCGAGTTCCACAGCTTTGGCCATGATATCTTCGGCGGTTTTTTCAGCGCGGGCCATCATTTCCCGGTCATTGGAGAATACCGGAATGTTGACGTGAACGTTGCCGTCGCCAGCATGCATGTGGGTGGCGATGATTATCCGCTTCTGCCGAATGTTTTTATATATCTCCTCAATTTGCTGGCTGACTCGGCTGTAGCCTTGAAAGAGTTCAAGAAGATCGCTCATCAACTTTTTGATATATACCTCGTGGCGATAGGCTTCTCGGGAACGGAGGCTGATTTTTTCAAGGGTTTCATGACAAAGCCGATTGGCAGTGGGCAGTTTAGCCTCGAGCCAGTCAGGATCTTCGATTGGTACTGCTGTTTTAAGATATTCCAGAGTCCTGGAGATAAACTGTTCTTTGTTGTGGATATCTTCACTGAGGTTATATTCGTCTACAAAACGGGCAAAATCTGCCAGGGCCGGCAGGGGTAAAACGATATCTTCATTGAGCTTGAAAGCATTGGTGCGGGCGGCGATTGCTCCGAGGCGCTTGCGATCGCGCCAGAACCTTGCTGCCTCTTCGCTATCCTTGGCGATGAAGAGTTCGGTATTGACATAGGGTTTTAGGAGATTGGTAAAGCGGCTTCGTCCGCGATCAAGTTCCGCATCTGAGTGCCCGACCATGTCGATGAGAAGCACAGCCTTGGGCCGATCACTGCGAGCAGCTTTAAATTTATAGTTAATGGCCTTGATGTATTCTTCGTCGAAATGCTCAAGCGCCATCAGCGCCTCTTCACCCTGATCGACAAATTCATTGGAAATATCAACGATAACCCGGCTTGCTTCATCCATATCATCACCAAAAAACTCTACACAGAATGTTTGTTTCTTGGGATATGCCTCATGCAGGATGAACTCCGCCGAGGTAATAATTCCGTCCGTACCCTCCTTCTGCAGTCCTGGCAGGCCGCCAAGAGCCTTATTCGTAATATCCTTCCACAGTCCCTTCTTGCGAATCTCGGTGCCCAGCAGCTCAATGCGGCTATTGTAGCTGCCGTTGGCAGCATTCACCTCAAAGGCGACCGTTTCCTCCGGTTGAATTTTGCGTAGCGGGTGGTTGATCCGTTGCACCGTGCAAAGACCGAATTTCGGGAGCACCATGGTATACGAATATAGATTGTCGATGGCAGTTCCCCAGAGAACGGCGGTTTTTCCCCCGGCGTTCTCGGCGATATTGCCGCCAATTGTCGACGCCCAGGCACTGGTTGGATCGGTTGCAAAAACGAATCCCTCAGCTTCGGCAGCCGCCATTGCATCCTGAGTGATGACTCCGGCGTCGACTTTGAGTATGGGTACGGTTTCTTCGGGACCTTTTGGGTGGTGCTGAACTTTCCTGACCCCTTGTATGGCGTTGAGCTTTTCGGTATTGATGACGATGCAATTATCTCTTACCGGCACACTACCGCCGGTGAGTCCTGTCCCTCCGCCTCGAGGAATGGCATGCATTTTCAGGGTTGCAATGGCCTCAAGAAGAGCAGGTACCTGTTTTTCACTGGACGGATAAACAACACCAAAAGGCAGACAGAGGCGCCAGTCGGTAGCATCGGTGGCGTGGCTGATCAAGGTAAAGGGATCAAAACAGACATTTTCCCGGCCAATGATGCCATCGAGCTGTTTGCGAATTTTTGCGCGTTTATGCTTTGTTCCACCAATTTCTTTTTTAAGCTTCTGCAACTTCTCCCGGCAGATAGTAACCAGAGTAAGTACCTTGTTGCATCTAACCTCACTGACGCCGACTTTCCTTACCCCGTTTTCAATGACCTGCAGATCCGTAGCCGCAGTCTTGAAGAATTGGTACCTGCGAACCGGTGAATCAATAAGTTCCTGGTAGAGAAAAGGGTTGCGTTTCATGATGAAAAGATCACCAATGAAACGCATTACCAGGCGGGCGGATCTTCCGGTAATGCGCTGGGAGCGCAATTCTTCCAGAGAGTCCCATACATGCGGGCCGAAGAGGTGATTGATTATGAGTTTGTCATCTGCTGAGGTGAAATTATAGGGAATTTCCCGGTAAGCTTCGGTATTCATTGCTTTTGTATTGGGTGTTTTATTTAGCAGTAAAATCTATACTGATGAAAACGGTTTCTACCATGAAACCGCTTTATTAGACCGACATGGAAGTACCAGCAGAGCAGAGCTGCTCCCTGGTTTACCACAGGGGTCGAATAACATCACGACTTGATGTCCAAGGCTGGTTCTGATCATTACGTGATGGGAAGTAAAAAGGACTACCCGGTGAGGCTGAACCGCAGTCTGCAACTACCTATCAAGATTCACTACCACACTTGACCGGAGCATGCAAAATTTTTCGTATATCAATAAAAATGATGTCTGCGGTGCGTTTCAATAAGGCTTGCTTGGCTGGTGAGAAATTCGGGCTAAGCTGATCAAGCAGTGAGCAGGCCATCCTGGGAGCCTGTAAGAATGAGTTCTTCCACATGTAGGCCGCGATTTTTCTGGGCAGAGAGATTGAGAATGTATTGCTCATGTTTGGGAAGCTCTATGCCATCCTGATCGCTAGTTATGCGAACATGGGGACGATCGATGGTATCGCCCACTGCGGTGACGAACCCTTCGGAACCATCGGAGATCTTTACCTGATTTCCCGGGGGATAAAGGCCAATTGTCGATATAAAAGAAGCGAGTAAGGCTGGATGAAAACCACCACGATCGGTCAGCATTATGCTATAGGCCATATGAGGTGTGAGGATTGGTTTGTATGGCCGAACAGCAGTGAGAGCTTCGAAAACATCACAGATTTGTAACAGGGAGGTGAAGGGATGACGGACTGCCCACTTGGGTTGATGGGGATAGCCGGAACCATCGTTGCGGATATGATGTCCCCAGGCAAAAGCTATATCCAATGGTGTGGAATTTTTCTGGGCTAAGAGTATTTCAGCACCAACCCGGGAGTGATCCATGATTGCCTGAAACTCCTCCTTACTGAGCCTACCCGGTTTGAACAGTATTTCATCGGGTGTCCTGCATTTGCCTATATCATGGAGTAAGCCAGCGGCACCCACGGCAAGCAAGGTATCCTCGCTCCAATTGAAAGCATGACCGATATAGACCGCAAGGGCGGCAACACGTACCGAGTGACCAACGGTATAGCTGTCGTAATCCGGATAATGGATGTTCTGCATTAAATCGGCGAAATGAGCCTTGGTGAAAAAATGGAGCATGTACTCACTGACGGAGCGTGTATTGTCGATGTCAACATCATTGCCGCCGGCGACATCGCCGTGAGCCTGAGCGACAGCATCGAACAGCGCTTGATAGATGAGAGTGGGCGATTGCAAGGAACTGGCAGAATCCTGGCCGTGCCAGATGGATTCCTGGTCTCTGGTAGTGGGGCCTGAGGGTTTGAGATAGTGCTGGGCTATTTCGATACTCTGGATGTCTTTTTTGAGCAATAACTCACGGGAAACCTTTAGACTTTCAGTGGGGTGCTTTAATTCAATGGTCAAATCCAGAAATGAATTGAACTCCCGGATAGAAGTTGAGTCGGAAAAGGAGAAGCCACCGCAGTGAAGTTTCTCGGCAAACAGGATCAATTGACGGCCTACTATACTTGGTCCGACCAGATTTTTTCCTTCAAAAATCAGGTTGCCGTCAACTATGCCGATGAACAGCTTGTCAAGGCGTGCTTCATGGCAAAACTCACGCAGTTGCTTGATACAGTCGGTGGAAAGCTCTTTTACTTTCGGATGTTCGGTAAAATATAGCTTCCTGGTGGAAATCGTCCGGCAGAGAAGGATTAGAAGATTATTAAGTTTCTCATACATTACATATTATACCATTCGTTAATACTTGCCTTTAACCACCTGAAGGGCATTTTGAGCAGCATGTCGACAGGCTGCTGGCCAATCTGGAATGAACAGCATCTTTTTTCCTCCAGCTATCTGTTGCAATACTTGCATCGTTCTTTCTCCAGGCAATTCAGCCAGAGCACCAATGGTGGTTTCCACCCATTGCTCGGTTCTTCGCTCCTGGCTCATCGCCGCGAGCGCATCCGAGATAATTTTTGCAGCTATCTTTTTCAGGGCAACAGAAACATTTTTACTTTGTGGTGCCTGCCGGAGATATGAGTAAAGAAATAACTTATGCTCCTGGATGTTCAGATCAAGGATGGGGGCGATGGCCTTGATCAGCCAGTCCCTGGGATTCCGTCGTAATCCACCCAGTACTCTTTCACCAATGTAGCGTTCCAATTCCGTTTTCAAAAGAAACGCAAAAAGAGGGTAGCAACTGGGACTTACTGCATGAAATATGTCAGAAGCAACCTTGTTGTCTGCAAAAGACTCCAATGCCTGCAATTGCGGCAGGGCGGCAATCATTTCATCGTAAGAGTGGCGTGCTGCTACTTGACTGAGTTGGTGAAAAGCAATTTTATCCTTGCTGCTGCCCACGACAAGCAACTCGTTGACGATATGGGGCCAGAGAATTTTCTTCTCTTCCGGACTACAAAGTTTCACGGTCAGATCAAAGAGGCGCAGCGTGTTGCCCTGTGCTGAACTGCGCATCGTTTCAGTAAACAATCGAATGGTTGCCATGAGACGAGCCATATTGCCGCTCTGGACTATCATATGCAAGCCATTACTGAGAATATGCCAACTTTTCTCGGAGAGTGCAGAGGAGAGAGCCTCTCTAATCAACTGCTGCATCCGGATTTGGGCATTGAGAGGCTGTTCATTTATAACTATTTGTATCAGTATGGAAAACGTCTCATTTTGAGTAGAAGATTTTGGGATTTTTGCACAAATTTTAGTATCAAGTTTCTGATTTGTGGTAAATTCCTGAATCTTTGCCGCGCTGATAGCCGGTTTTTCCGGGAAGGTGGTCAGAGATAGTTCTTCCTTTTGACCATCACCTATCTCCTGATCAGGTGGAGGTCTGCGTATCACCGAAACCAGCAGATTGATGGCTTCGCGTGATTTTTTGTCCAAGGTTTCCCGCTCTAATTTTTTTAATATGGAAGACAGGGCATTGATATTAGCCTGGGAGGCAAAAGGACCGCCTTTCCCACCTCCCTTTGTTTTACCTCTTACAACCCGGGCAAGCAAACCGGCAACATCGTTCCAGGAAGCTGTAGGAAGATCGCCAAGATCAATATTTGTATTGGATAGTTGCTCGGGCAGCTTTTCCAGTAGAGAACGGCATTGGTCAATTTCCCCCTCATTCAGGCCATAGCTGTTTAGTGATGCAACAAAAGCGTTGAGGTCATTAGCAGCTTCTTCGGCTACATCTTCAGAGATCGGTTGGCCGCCGCGAGCCGTGAATTCCTTTTGCTCTATTGTTACGGAATAGGGCAGATCAGAAACTTCGACTTGAGTGAATTGTTTGGCATTCACCATCTTCGCCTTGTAGAAGAGCATTTTTCTGACGAATTCATGCAACTCCTTCATGGAAATATGACGGTCAATGGAAAGGACCGATATGCCAAGTGTGGATAATAGAATACTAAAATCCTTCACCGCCGGATTTTCACCATCGAGTTCGATCTCTTCAAGCAGGAGAGTATCGTTTGTAACCCTTAATTCTACAGCCTTTTTATCACCGGCAACCTTGCCGAGTTGAACCATAAATCGTTGCGTGGCTTTGTCGAGGATTTGGTGACCGGATGGATAGTAGATGCCTATTTTGAAGAGCCGCTGGATAGCGCTCACAAACTCATGGAGGGTGAAAGCATCGTTAACTGCTTCTTGTGAAGAAGGTGTAGTCATAATGTATTAGTCCCAACCGAAGTTGCCACAGGATGGTCTTCAGCTTCAGCAATTGTGGCAACTACATTACTCAGAATAGTCTATAAAAGTCAATTAACTTGTAGCATATTGGCAACAGACTTCAAAGCTGCAGTGAGTAGCCATCATCGGGTATAAACACCCGTGTAGAATCATAGCCCGTCAGCTTGCCCCTGTTTGATTCAATGGCTTGCCTGGTCTGCTGGTTAAGATGGACCAGGGCGAGGTTATTTATGTTTGGGTTTTTCAGCAGTTCCAGACATTCTTCCAGGGATAAATGGGAAGGATCTCCAGACCTTTGCGAAAAAGCTTCATGAATAATCAGATTGCAGCCGTGCATGAGTTGAATGCAACCCTGAGTAGGTCTGCCATCTCCACTGTAATATATTGCCCGTGAATCGGTGCTAATGCGCAGTCCATAGGCTTCTTGTGAATGAATACTAGGGGCACATTGCCAGCTAAGACCATTACATACTGTTGCCGAATCTTGGTCAACTTGATGATAGTTGATTTTAAACAGGAGTTTCGAAGTGAGTCCGGGATAGGCAAGTTCCATGGCTGCGCCTACTTTGTCGCAGAGATCGGCTGAGCCGGCCAGCAGTGTCAACGGGAGTTCTCTGTTCATGAAATAAAAATGCAGAATAAGCTGAGGAATTCCAAAAAAATGATCTCCATGAAAGTGAGAAATCCAAATAGTATCAAGTCGCTCACTTTCTGGTCTGCATATACATGCCTGAGCACTGGTAAAGCCGCAGTCCAGCAGGTGATATCGATCATTTGCGTTGATGAGAACAGAGCAGTTACGGCGGGTGGTATCGGTTGCCGCACCTGTACCGAGAAAGTGTATGTTCATTTTGTCAGTAACTGTTTTTAGACAATTACTCGTATACTAAATATTCGCTGGCGCAGCCGGCTTTTTTACACAGCCATTCTTCCAAGTTTCTGCATTTTTGAAAATTACGGTTTATAATGCGGTGGCGATCGATATCATTGTTGCCGTATTTTTCCAGAATATATTCAAGGCGGGTGGGCAGGTCGACAATCTGGTTGTGCAATACCCTTTTGTCGGCATAAAACACGATCTCCTTAGCTGGAAAGATGCCCCGCTGGTAATCGTCTTCCGTATAACTAAACAGCCGCACATGCTCGCGAACAATCTCAGCAATTTCCCCATATCCCAGATCAAAGCAGATCTGCCAGCCGATTTCGGCGTGATCACCACCATCCTTCAGGCATCCGGTTTTGGCTATATCATGGAGAAGAGCACCGGCAATGACCAGCTCTTTTTTGGGCAGTACGAGTGGTTCTGTACTCCTGCTCAGCTTATCCAGCACAGTTCCCGCCACCCGGGCAACCACCAGAGAATGCTCACGGATATTGGGTAGCATGTTGTACTCTTCCATTAATTGCAGACACACACCTATTGTTGGAATTGGCCTGGTCCGATCTACTGGAAGGTCTCCCAACATGGCGTTACCTTTGGGAAAACTCGTGCACGCAATCAACGACAAATTTGGCCTGATCCGGTGGTGTGAACTGATGGATGCCATGACCTAAATTGAATATATGCCCGAAAGCACCTTCGGCATCTTTGAGTAGTTGTTGTATTCTTACACGCAGCTCATCCTTGGGCAGGAGCAGAGCAAATGGATCGATATTACCCTGAACCGCTTTGTTGCCAACTTTCTTAATGGCATCGCCAATGTTAATGCGCCAATCCAGACCTATGACATCTGCTTCGGTGGCCACCGAGTAATCTAGCAGTGTTGCGCCGTTGTTGGCAAAATAAATCAGTGGCAAACCAGTTGCTTTGAGTTCATTAATTATCTTCTTGGCATAGGGCTGGGCATATCTGGCAAAGTCTCCCGGAGCGAGTATACCCGCCCAGGAATCGAATAGCTGGAGGGCCTGAGCTCCTGCTTCAGCCTGGGCCAGGAGATATTTGGTGGTGGTTGCCGTAATCTTTTCCATTAATTCATGGAAGAGGGCGGGATGAGTAAACATCATTTTCTTTGTTTCCCAAAACACCTTGGATGAGCCGCCTTCAATGAGGTAGGTGGCACAGGTAAAAGGTGCACCGGCAAAACCGATGAGCGGCACCTGTAGCTCCTTGCGCAGTAGTCGGATAGTTTCCATGACAAAACCGGTTTTTTCCAGAGGATCGGCAACTTCAAGTTTATCAAGGTCTGCCTGTTCTCGTATGGTATTGGGAAAAATCGGGCCCTTGCCTTCATGAAATTCCAGGTCTGCTCCCATGGCTTCCATGGGGATAAGGATATCGGAGAAAAGAATGGCTGCATCCATATTAAAACGGTCGATGGGCTGCAGCGTTACTTCAACGCAGAGCTCAGGATTTTTGCAGAGCTCGAGAAATGTAACCTTACCCCTAACTTTCTGGTACTCTGGGAGATAGCGTCCAGCCTGGCGCATCATCCAGATGGGAGTGTAATCGACCTCTTCGCCTCGGCATGCTTTGAGAAATGTGTTGTTCATAGTTGTTCTGGTATGGAATGATCTGTTAGGTTTAAATTCATTTTCTATTTCTGCTGCAATCTTAACGGTACATAGTTGCAGTATGGTTCTTGAGCAAGGTAATCGCCGCTTACCGCATATGCTCGAGCTCTGCAGCCGCCGCAAACCTTAAGATATTCGCATTTTCCACAGTTATCTTTGTAGGATTTGAAGTCTCTGAGGCTGAGCAGCAGCTTTGAGTTTTCCCATATTTCCTTGATGCCGAGCTGGAAAATATTACCAGCTGATTTGGGAAAATAGGAGCATGGCAATACTTCGCCATCGACATCGATAAGACAAATAAGTTGTCCGGCGAGACAGCCTTTGGAGCCCCCGGTGGAGAATTTTAGATTTCTTCTTTGAAAATTGCTTCCTTCTTCCTTGGCCTTCTGGCGAACTGTTCGGTAGTAGTGCGGGGCACAGGTTGGTCGCATGAGCAGTTCATCCTCCTGCTTTTCCACCTGATAATGCCAGTCGAGGATTTCATCGTAGATATCCTCAGGGATAAGTTCTTCCATGATATCCTCACCCCTGCCGGTGGGTACGATCATGAACATATACCAGGCGGTTGCCCCTAATCCCTTCACAAGTTTGTAGATATCTGGAATCTCACGACGATTTCGCAGGGTGAAGGAGGAGTTGACCAGAAATGGAATTTTATGCTCGTTAAACAACCTGATAGCCTCCATGGTCCCGGCAAAGGCACCTTCCTGATTGCGGAAATTGTCATGGGTCTCAGCCGAGGCGCCATCTATACTCAGTGATACCATTTTAATATCAGCATCTCTGATATTAGCGCAGGTTTCTTTGGTTACCAGAGTGCCATTGGTTGCCAGACACATGCGTAAACCCTTTTCGGTGCCATACCTGGCTATATCGAAGACATCATCTCGCATGAGCGGTTCACCCCCGGAGAGAACGACAACCGGACTGGCATATGAGGCGATATCGTCGAGTACGCCCTTGGCCTTCTCGAAACTGAAATCTGGGTGCTTCTCTGCAATAAGCTCGGAAGAGGAGCGGCAGTGTACACAATTAAGATTGCAGCGCCTGGTTATTTCCCAGGCAATCCATTTTGGTATGAACTCCATTGACAAACTCCGGGAACAAATAGAAAAAGTTTGATTTTTACGGCGACTACTAGAACATAATGCACATCAAATTGAAATCAATCATTGATGGCATGGTGGAAAAAGAGGACGATGATCGACTCATTATAGTGATTCTCTGTCTTTGTAAAATCAGTAATCTATTACCTCCCTGGTCAGCCGGGAAGAGACGTAATCCAGTGGGTTTACATAATGTTTGGTCGGTATTTCTACCAGTTGCCGTAAAATATTTCATGTTCAGCTTGAGCAGGAGGCCAGGTAATTGTATAGTGCTTTCAATTTAAAAACTGCTGTCTCTTTATCATAACGAAACACGTAACCGTTTTCTTAATCTGACTGGTAAAACAATGAAACGAATTGTAATAAGCGGATCAGGAGTATATACCCCGCCCTTCGCTATCTCCAACGAAGAGCTTGTGTCGGCGTTTAACGCCTATGTCGATAAATTCAATACCGAGCATGCCGAAGAAATTGCCGCCGGAAACTGCGAAGCGCTACAGGAGTCGAGTGCAGAGTTTATTGAAAAGGCATCGGGAATACGAAGCAGGTATGTCCTGGACCGTGAAGGTCTTCTCGACCCGGATCGTCTCTGTCCCCGACTGGAAAGACGTGCACCAATGGAGATGTCAATTCAGTGCGAAATCAGCGTTGCTGCAGCCAGAGAAGCAATGGCGGCGGCTGGTAAGGAGGCCGCGGATATTGATGCCGTGCTCATTTCCTGTTCGAGCCTGGAGCGGCCTTATCCAGCTATTGCAGTGGAAGTGCAGCAGGCTTTAGGCATTGATGGTTTTGCCTATGATATGAACATAGCCTGCTCATCGGCAACATTTGGTGTGCAGACGGCAGCGGACTCAATTTTTCGGGGAAACGCCAGAGCGGTTTTGGTGATTACTCCGGAGATTTGTTCCGGTCATATGAATTTTCGTGACAGAGACAGCCACTTCATCTTTGGAGATGTCTGCACAGCGCTCTTGCTGGAACGAGAGGATGTCTGCCAGCGAAAAGATGTTTTTGAGGTGGTTGATACCAAAGCAAAAACTGTATATTCCACAAATATATACAATGGTTTTGGTTTTCTTAACAGGACCATGACAGATAATGTCGATAGTCAGAGTCTGCTCTTTCGTCAGGAAGGAAGAAAGGTGTTTAAGGAGGTCGTTCCTTTGGCAGTCGATTTTATAAAAAAACACCTTGGCGAACATAACCTGCAACCCAGGGATATGCGCAGGATATGGCTGCATCAGGCTAACCTTAACATGAACCAGCTCATCGCCAAGAAATTGCTCGGTGAAGATTATTCCGTGGACGTAACCCCGACCATCCTTGACACCTACGCCAATACCGCTGCTGCCGGTTCAGTCATCTGCTTTCATAAGTATCATGATGACATGGAGGAGCAGGATATGGGGAATCTGTGCTCGTTTGGTGCAGGTTATTCGATTGGCAGTGTGATTCTTCGTAAGATTGCTCTGAGGTAATCATTCACAACAAATTGACCTCTGCAGACACCGTTCATATTGTGGTACATGGCGGTGAGGTGCATGCGCAGTTGCATGTGTGTGCCTTTTGATTAACAGCTGAGCAACCACTAGCAATGGAACAATATTATGATAGTAACCCCGATACGCACAGACTCCCAAGAGGGTGAACAGCAAATCAATACATTACTCAATCGCTTCCAGGATACGGATAAAAGTTGCCAGGAAAGTGTTGAGAAAATTCTCCATGAGGTCAAATCCCGAGGAGATGAAGCGGTCATTGAATATTGCCGCAAATTTGATGCTCCGCAGATGAACATCAAGAACTTGCGCGTCTCCTCTGAGGAGCTGAAACATGCTTACCAGGCAGTTGATGAGGAGTATCTCCACACCCTCGGTTTGGCGATCGAACGTATTCAGACATTTCACGAGCGAGAAATGGAAGACTCCTGGATCCAGACCCGCGATGACGGCACGGTGGTTGGCCGCCTCGTTCGACCTGTAGATTCGGCCGGCTTATACGTACCCGGGGGGCAGGGCGGTTCCACGCCTCTGGTTTCCTCGGTTTTAATGAACGGGTTACCGGCATTGATTGCCGGGGTAAATGAACGAATAATGGTGACTCCGCCAAATAATGAGGGATCTGTAGACCCGTACTTGCTGGTTGCTGCCCAGGAAATCGGCATCACCGAAATCTATAAGGTTGGCTCTGCCTGGGCCATTGGCGCCTTGGCCTATGGTACTGTAACCATTCCAAGAGTCGATGTTATTGTTGGTCCTGGAAATCAATATGTGACCGAAGCAAAACGACTTGTCTCCGGGATGGTCCGCATTGATATGATTGCCGGACCCTCCGAGGTCCTCATTGTGGCCGATGAGCAGGCTGATCCCGAACTGATTGCCGCGGATATGCTGGCCCAGGCAGAACACGACGTGTTGGCACTGGCCGTAGTGGTGACCACCAGTGAAGAGGTGGCTGCAAAAATTCCCGCTGAACTTGAACGGCAACTTGGAGAATTATCTCGGGAGGATATTGCTCGTCAGGCTCTCACCAATCACGGGGTCATCCTGATAGCTGCCGATCTGGAGGAGGCCATCGAACTGGCTAATGCAATCGCCATTGAACATTTAGAGCTTATGCTGGCAGATCCCTGGTCGCAGATCCCCCATGTGCGTCATGCGGGAGCGATATTTCTTGGTAATCATACCCCGGAAGCTGCTGGAGACTACTTTGCCGGTCCCAATCATGTTCTGCCAACCATGGGCACAGCGAGATTTGCCTCAGCTCTAGGGGTGGAGACATTTCTTAAGAAAAGCTCGATTATTTCCTATTCCCCGGCTGCTCTTCGGCAAGATGGAGATCATATTCAACG
>JAAUYI010136306.1_pt1 | contig 41343 bp, 34 predicted proteins | sample 7278041 | NCBI WGS metagenome assembly JAAUYI01 (sample SAMN14350216, study PRJNA611818) | marine sediment metagenome | isolation source: surface marine sediment (0.6m) | place: French Polynesia: Moorea | collected 2018-08
ATATCATTATGCGATGGATTTTGGTTGTGCATATCAACTATCTGACCATATTGTTGATTTAATGCAAATATCTGATAAGTCTGGCAAGGATAATTTTTCAGATATTCAGACAAATAAGAAAAATGTTGTCATTAATCATGCTTTGCAGACATTACCAATCGATGATCCACAACGAAAGACTATAATAGATGCAATTGGAACTATGCCATCTGCGAGTAAGAAAAAAGAACTTCAAAGAATCTTTCAAGATAGTAAATCCATAGACCATTGTCTTGAGCTAGTTAAACAATTCAGCTCCCAGGCAATATCACATTTACAAGAACTTCCAGAGAATCAATACCGTTCACTACTTGAAAGGATTCCCCAAATGTACATGGAAGAGTTACTTAAATCTATGGATTATTCCCAAGGTGAGTAAATCTAACATGAATTAGAGCAATCAAATCAGACTTCTCTCCTATAAGACGAAAAACGTAAAAACCCTTATTTCTTTCTGAGTGAGAATTTACATCAGTCTCAATCTTGAATTTTGAAACAAATCTTAAAAATTTGGATACCTTCATAATATAGGTAGGACTTACGCAGCTTTAGTCCAATAGGGTCAGTCAATTTGTTAAAAACATTAAATAAATGGGAATCCTCAATACAAAGATACTTTTGACTTAAGGATAAAGTTAAAAATGTTGATGATTCCTGGCTTTTCTTTCACAGAACAAATCCACACTAGTAGAAATACTTATATTTATCGAGGAATTAAAGATAAGCAACCAGTCATCCTCAAAATTCTCAAGGATGAGTTCCCCAGCATTGAAGCCATAGCCCGTCTCAAACACGAGTATTCAATCGTTCAAGGGCTTGACAACCCTTGGATAGTTAAAGCTCTTAACCTGGAAAATCACGAAAAACGTTTGGTGCTGGTATTTGAGGACTTTGACGGTATTTCCCTCAAACAGTATCTCAAATCAACAAAACCTTCAGTTAGTTTGACATTAGAAATAGCCAAAGCAGTCACCAAAGCTCTTATCTACATCCACAGCCAAAATATAATCCACAAGGATATCAAACCAGCCAATATCATCATTAACCCCGACAATGGGGAAATCAAAATAACCGACTTTAGTATTGCTTCGCGGTTATCCAAAGAAATCGTCAGTAATAACCCCAACCAACTCGAAGGCACCCTCGCCTATTTGTCACCGGAGCAAACGGGAAGGATGAACCGTACCCTCGACTATCGCAGCGATTTCTATTCCCTAGGGGTGACATTATACGAACTGCTAACGGGTGTTTTACCATTTCAGAGCCAAGATGTGATGGAATTGGTACATTCTCACATTGCCAAAACTCCCACATCAATCCAAGAACTAAATCCCCAAATCCCCGATATTTGGGTTGGTATCATTAACAAATTAATGGCGAAAAATGCCGAGGATAGATATCAATCAGCAAAGGGATTGCTGGTAGATTTGGAACAGCTAGCCAATGGTAACAGTGATTTTGTACCGGGCGCATTAGATTTGCAATCGCAACTACTTATTCCTCAAAAACTCTACGGCAGGGAAGAACAAGTAAAATCCCTTCTAGATGCATTTGAGCAAGTCGCTGGGGGAGAAACTCAGTTAATGCTGGTATCCGGTTATTCGGGTATTGGTAAAACATCGGTTATCAACGAGGTAAATAAACCCATCACAGCCCGTAAGGGATATTTTATATCGGGTAAATTTGACCAATTCAAGCGGGATATTCCCTACGCATCTTTGATACAGGCTTTCGAGTCGTTAATACAACAATTACTAACCGAAACATTAACCCAAATCGAAGTATGGAAGGAAAAAATCCAAGCGGCAGTAGGTAGTAATGGACAAGTAATTATTGACGTTATCCCCTCCTTAGAATTAATTATTGGCAAACAGCCAGAAGTATCCGAACTACCACCGACAGAATCCCAGAATCGATTTAATCGGGTATTTCAAGAATTTATGCAAATATTTGCCACACAAGAACACCCCCTGGTCATTTTCCTAGATGATTTGCAATGGGCTGATTCTGCAACTTTGCAATTAATGCAACTATTAGTCACCGATGCACAGATCAAACATTTATTACTAATTGGTGCATATCGAGATAATGAAGTATCAGCAACACATCCTTTGATGGCAACAATTGAAGAAATTGAAAAAGCAGGGACTTGTGTTAGTAATATTGTTTTACGACCACTCCATGAAGATAATGTCAGACAGCTATCAGCAGAAACTCTCAATGATAATCATAATCGTAGTGATGAACTTGCAAAACTAATTTTTAATAAAACAGGTGGTAATCCATTTTTTATCACGCAATTACTGCAAGCATTGTATCAAGATTCATTGTTAACGTTCGATTTTAGTCAACAATTATGGCAATGGGATATTCAAGAGATTAATGTAATAGGTATTACAGATAAAAGTGTAGTTGAGTTGGTTGCTAATCGGATTCAGAAGTTGCCAGCGAGTACGCAAGATATGTTGAAACTGGCTGCTTGTATTGGGGATAAATTTACTCTGGATGTATTGTCAACTGTAAGTGAAAAATCTGCTTTTGACGCTGCTAATGACCTAAATACCGCAGTTCAGGCTGGTTTAATTCTCCCATTAACTGAAGCATATCGTATTCCATTACTATTTCAAGATCAGGAATCTGGATTCGATTCTCAAAAGATCGGTTATAAATTTTTGCATGATCGGGTACAGCAAGCTAGTTATTCATTAATTCCCCAAGACGAAAAGCAGGAAACACATATTTATATTGGTAGATTACTCAAAGAATTAACGCCAGAAGAAGATTTGGACAATAATATTTTAAATATTGTTAACCAGTTAAATTATGGAGTTGATTTACTGAACAAAGAGCAAGATAAATATGAATTAGCTTATCTCAATCGGATTGCCGGAAATAAAGCTAAGAAAAATTCAGCATTTAATACCGCATTAAAATATTTTAACCTTAGTATGTCACTTTTAGATTCATCTAATTGGCAGACTAATTATAATTTTGTCTTAGGCTTATACCTAGAAACCGCAGAAGCTGAATACTTGAATGGCAATTTCAATACTGCTGAGAAACTAGCTAATATTGTAATAGGCAAAGCAAGTAGCATTCTCGATCAGGCTAAAGCCTATGAAATTATTATGCAACTTTATATTGCCCAAAATATGATGTTAGAAGCATTAAATTTTGGCATAAAAATTTTGCATGATTTTGGTATAAGCTTACCAAAAAAGCCAACTTTAGTAAATGTTTTTGCTGCGATCGCTAAAACTAAGTTAGCTTTAGCTGGGAAACGAATAGAAGATTTAGTCAAATTGCCAGAAATGACTGACCCTCACAAACTGGCGGTTCTGCGAATTTTCATGATTATGATTCCTGCTGCAAGTCAAGCAGGTTCTTTACTTTTTCCTCTGACTGTATTAGCAATAGTTAGATTATCAATCAAATATGGTAATTCACCTGCTACTGCGTTTGGTTATACAATTTATGGAGCTATATTATGCGATAAATTTGGAGATGTTGAATCGGGATATCGGTTTGGTTGTTTGGGTCAAGAATTGCTAGATAAAATGGATGCTAATTTTTTAAAATGTAAAATTAATTTTATCTTTAATGGAGCAATAAAACATTTCAAAAACCCTGTTAATAAAACAATTCTTCCGTTAACTAGGGCTATGCAGACTGGATTGGAAACAGGTGATGTAGAATATGTTGGATATAATGCTTGGGTAGTTAGCGAAAATTTATTTTTAAATGGAACTAATCTAGATTTAGTTGAAAACAAATTATCGAACTACATCAAACAGTTAAATCAATTAAACTTAAGTGATAATGCTTTAGCTATATCTGTTTTTTTGCAAAAAACATTAAATTTGCAAGGGAAATCTTCTCACAGAGTTGATTTAATTGGCAATGCTTTTAATGAAAGGCAAGATAAACAAATTTTAAGCAAAAGTTCTACTATTTTAGGAGGCTTATATGCTAGTAAAACAGTCTTAGCATATTTATTTAATGATTATGCACAAGCAATAAATAATGGATTGCTCACTGAAAAAATCCATGAAAATAACCCTGGTTTTCTACCTTACTCTGTCAACAACTTCTACCACTCCCTAGCACTATTAGCCCAATATCCCAAGGCCACCCATCCCGAACGCAAGCAATACCTCAAACAAGTTGCAACCAACCAAAAGAAAATGAAACTCTGGGCGGATCATGCCCCTTGCAACTACCAGAACAAATATGACCTCGTCGAAGCAGAAAAAGCCAGAATACTGGGCAAAAACACCATCGCAGCTAAACTCTACGATCAAGCGATTGCCGGGGCTAAAACTAACAACTACATCCAAGAAGTTGCTCTGGCTAACGAACTAGCAGCCAAATTTTATCTAGCTTCGGGTCAAACCAATTTCGCCAAAACTTACATGACTGATGCCTATTACGATTACATTAAATGGGGTGCATACGCAAAAGTCCAAGATTTAGAAAAACGCTATCCGAATTTGATTATTTGCAACACGGTACAGCCCTCTGAAATTGGTGCTAACACAACTATTAGTACATCTATTAGCATCAGCACAACTGGAAAGACAACTAGCGTCAGCCAAAATCTCGATTTAGCTTCGGTAATGAAAGCTAGCGAAGCAATTCAATCAAGTATGCAGATGGAAACTCTGCCCCATCGCCTATTAAGTATCATCATAGAAAACGCTGCCGCTCAAAAGGGCTGTATGCTTTTAGAAAAAAACAATAGTTTCCAAATTGAAGCAATTGAACATGCAAATGGCGATGATACAATCGCGCTACAATCAATTCCTTTTGAGAAAAGTGATATTCTTCCCCATTCTGCAATCAATTATGTATCGCGTACCCAGAAACCTTTACTTGTCCGCGATGCAAATAAAGATTCTATAACTAAAAATGATCCCTACGTCAAACAACACAAGTGTAAGTCAATATTGTGTCTCCCCATTCAATATCAAGGTAAATTAATTGGCATTTTCTATTTAGAAAATAATCTTGTTACTAGTGCGTTTACTCCCAAGCATTTAGAATTGGTGAAAATCCTAGCTACCCAAGCTGCGATATCGATTACAAACGCACAACTATTTTCACGGGAAAAGCAAAAATCTCAAGAGCTACGGAACTCCTTAGAACAACTAGAAATTACTCAAGGACAGCTGGTAGAAAAAGCCCAAGATTTAGAAGAAGCTTTGATGAAGCTGCAAAATACCCAATCCCAACTGGTGCATACAGAAAAAATCTCTGCATTAGGTCAACTTGTGGCGGGTGTAGCACATGAAGTGAATAACCCTGTTAGCTTTATTTCTAGCAATTTGTTCCACGCCGAGCAATATGTCTCTGATTTAGTTAACCACCTCAACCTATACCAAGAAAAATATGGTGACGAGGAAGATGAAGAAATCGTTGAAGATGCAGAAACTATTGATCTAGAATACCTACTCGATGATTTACCCCAGATGCTCAAATCAATGAAATTGGGGACGGTGCGTATTAAGGACATTATGCAATCTTTACGTAATTTTTCACGCAACGATGGTGCCCAAAAGCGTACTGTTGATATTACTGAAGGTATTGATAGCACAATTCTCATTCTTGGCCATCGTCTCAAAGCAAAACCAGAACGCCCTGCAATTAAAATTATCAAAGAATACGATACTAACTTACCTCAAATAGAATGCTATCCCGGCCAACTTAACCAAGTGTTTATGAACCTTTTAGCAAACGGGATAGATGCACTTGATGAGTCAAATGAAGGTAAAACCTACCAGGAAATTGAGGAAAATCCCAATACTATTACAATTCGTACAACTACAGAAGGGGATTGGGTGCAAATTTCAATTAAGGATAATGGTCCGGGGATGAGTGAAGAAACCAGACAAAAGCTATTTGATGCCTTTTTTACAACTAAGCCTGAAGGTAAAGGTACGGGGTTGGGTTTATCAATTAGTTACCAAATTGTTACCGAAAATCATGGTGGTACCCTCGATTGCATTTCTAAACCCGGTGAGGGGGCGGAATTTGTGATTAGTATACCTGTGAAGTAAGGAACTTACAGATCATAAAATGTTGGGTAAGCGAAAAAAGGTGTGGGGAGGGAAGGAGTGAGGGAGTGAGGGAGTGAAGGAGTGAGGGAGTGATGGAGTGAGGGAGTGTAGACGCTCGGAGAGCGGCTTCTCGGAGAGTAGGAGTGAGGGAGTGAAGGGTCGGAGGTGAAAGCTTGTTGTTCAATACCTCCGACCTCCCACCTACTACCTACTACCTCTCCATCATCTCATCACCCCATCATCCCAAGTGTGGGGAGCCTTCTTTCAGAAATAGGTAAGTTTTTTGGATGTCTTTCACGATGCCCCCAATGGCTTTACTATCCTAAAAGGTACATCTACTGAAAAAATGCCGGAACTTGTCGAAGTTCTAATGTTCTACAACCTCTAACTTTGATTCTTGTAATTCCATGAATTCCCCCACAAACCAAGTTTATCCCGTTATTTGGCACAACAATGCCGTTTCTTTAATCGACCAAACTCGTTTACCCGGTGAGTATACCTTTGTGGAAATCAGCCGTAGTGAAGATATGGCACAGGCGATTAAAACTATGATTGTACGCGGTGCTCCTGCCATCGGTGTAGCTGCGGCATATGGTATGTATATGGGTGCTAGGGAAATAGATACTGACAATCGCGATCGCTTTTTAAAACATTTGGAACAAGTTGCCCAGATGTTACGCGCTACCCGCCCCACGGCGGTTAATTTGTTCTGGGCAATATCACGGATGATGAAAACTGCCTATGAAACTTTAGGCACAGTGGCAGATATCCAAAATAGTCTATTTCACACTGCCCAAAGTATTAATGCTGAAGATTTACAAACCTGTCAAGCTATCGGTGCTAATGGGTTAAAAGTGTTACCGACAAAGCCAGATAAGCTTTGTCTGTTAACTCACTGTAATGCCGGTGCCTTGGCGACTGCGGGTTATGGTACTGCCTTGGGAGTGGTGCGATCGGCATGGAGTGCGGGACGTTTGGCACGGGTATATGCAGATGAAACCCGCCCCCGTTTACAAGGAGCTAAACTTACAACCTGGGAATGTGTCCAAGAAGGGATTCCAGTTACGTTAATTACTGACAGTATGGCGGCTCACTGCATGAAACAGGATTTTATTGATGCGGTAGTTGTAGGTGCCGATCGCATTGCTGCTAATGGTGACACGGCTAATAAAATTGGTACCTATAGTTTGGCATTGGTAGCTCGGGCTCATAATATACCTTTCTTTGTGGCTGCTCCCCTTTCTACTGTTGATTTTTCCCTAGCTGATGGTAGCCAAATTCCCATTGAACAAAGGCATCCAGCAGAAATTTATCAGGTGGGTGAAACTATTCTTACCCCTGGGGAAGTGGAATTTTATAACCCTGCATTTGATGTGACTCCAGCAGCTTTAATTACTGCCATTATCACGGAAACTGGAGCTTTCTCTCCTGAGGAATTACAAAATCACCGGGAAAAGCAAATAGTGTAAGTATTGATACAGTATTTTCTAAGTAAATGAGGTATGCCCTCTCCCAAAATTAGTAGAGGGAAATGGTATAGCGCTACGCGCAAGTCAAAAGTCAAAAGTGAGCCATTGCGGTGGACGGGTTCCCCGGCATAAAGCAAATGGCGTTGGCGCAGCCTCTCCGGAGGAGATACTCCGAAGGAGTCAAAAGTCACGCATTCAAAATTCACGCATTTTATTGCTCATAGGCTTGGTGCGTTCAACAATGTCCGCGCCCTAAACGTGTAGTGCTGTACTTCTTGCATTTGAAATGTGCTGTAGTCAAAAATTTCTCCGTGTTAGTAAAATTGAAACCAGCAAAAAAGATTTATACTATCTTTTAGAATGAGGGAATACCAAGAAAAAACAGCAAAAAGCCAGGGGAGCAAACATTCCTAATGCTTCAGTTTCTCAAATCTCGATATATCGTACCTATTGCTGCTTTATTAAGTATTGGATTACTAAGTGTAGGTTGTGTCTCATTCCCCAAAGACTCAGCAGGAGCTCAATCTCGACAGCGAGGTGCAGGTCAGAAAAAGGGTGGAGCAATTCCTGTGGATGTAGCGATCGCTCGTCCGGATTTTTTGCGATCGCCTTCGGAATATACTGGTACTACTGTACCTTTTCGTACCGTATCTTTGCGATCGCAAGTACAGGGACAACTGTTGGCATTAAATGTGGATGTGGGGGATGAAATCAACAAAGGACAATTTGTGGGACAAATAGATGATGCTTTACTGAAAACAGCCTTAAACCAAGCCCAGGCAGAATTAGCTGCCCTCAAATCAGAAGTAGCCAGGGCTACAACTCAAGTCAGTAATGCCCGTGTGGAGGTAGAAAGGGCGCGACTTGAGCTATTGCAGGCACAAGCAGATGCCAAAAGACAGGAAAAACTGTTAAAACAAGGAGCGATTGCCAAACAAGTAGCCGAACAAACTCGCACCACTGCCCGTACTAACGCCCAAGCCTTGCGTGCTGCCCAGGAACGGGTACGCACGGAGCAACAAGCGGTTGCCGCAGCTAAGGGTAGGTTAAGTGCCCAAGTAGCAGTGGTTGCCCAAGCCAAGGAGCGTAAATCCTATGGTAAAGTTAAATCTCCGATTACAGGGGTGGTGTTAGAAAAGGTGACAGAACCAGGGAATTTACTGCAACCGGGCAATGAGATCCTCAAAATTGCTGACTTTAGTCGAGTTAAAGTTGTGGTTGATGTCTCAGAATTAGAACTGGCAAATATTAAATTAGGGCAATCTGTCAAAGTCCGTTTAGATGCTTTTCCCAATCAAAAATATATTGGCAGTGTGACCCGCATTTCTCCCGCAGCAGATGCTACAGCCCGTTTAGTACCTGTAGAAATTGTTATTCCCAATAATGATGGCAAAATTGGCAGTGGGTTGTTGGGCAGGATTAGGTTTAAAAATACCGCGCCCCAAAAGATAGTAGTTCCCCTGACAGCAATTCAAGGCAAAGCACGAGAGAGAGAAAAATCTCAGCTAATCAGGAATGGTAAGGTGTTTGTCATCGCCCGCAAAGATGGCAAAATCAAAGTCACAGCCAGAACTGTCACCCTCGGCGAACAAGCTGATGGCAAAGTAGAAATCCTATCTGGGTTACAGCCGGAAGAGTCCTATGTAGTACGGAGCGGCAAACCATTAAAAGATGGCGATGCAGTTAAACTATCCATACTTTCGGAAAAATCAGCCCTCACAGAGAAAAATTAATGCAACCAGAACCAGTTAAGCATAGTCGAGGATTTAGTATTAGCACCTTGGCTATCCGTCAACATATCGGCACTCTGATGCTGACTTTGGCTGTGATGGTTATTGGTGTATTTTTTCTTTCTATACTCCCGGTAGATTTACTACCTGCGATTACCTATCCCCGCATTGGGGTGCGTGTAGAGGCTCCAGGGATATCTCCAGAAGTAGCGGTGGATCGAATTACCAAACCCTTAGAAGAGGCTTTTACTGCCACGGAGGGAGTATTACAGGTATTTTCCCGCACCCGTGAAGGAAGAACGAGTCTTGATTTATACTTTAAAACTGGAGGAAATATTGATCGAGCTTTGAATGATGCCACGGCAGCATTTAACCGGGCTAGAGGTAGGCTACCAGATATCATTGAATCGCCACGGATATTTAAATTTGAACCTTCTCAGTTACCTGTGTATGAATTTGCCTTAACTTCTCCTGCTTTGACAGGAGTCGATTTGCGGGTATTTGCGGAAGAAGAACTGGCGCGGGAGTTGGGTGTTGTCGCTGGTGTGGCGGGAGTGGATGTATCGGGAGGAGTCCAAGAAGAAGTTAGGGTGAATATCGATTTAGAACGGCTGCAAGCTATGGGGGTGGGACTGACAGATGTGTTAGATGAGTTGCAAGAGCGCAACCAAGACATTGCTGGTGGTCGAATTTTTGGTAAGAATTCTGAACCCCTGACTCGCACCGTGGGACGTTTTGCCAATGCCGATGAAATCAGGAACCTCTCCTTTGCAGTTTCTGCTTCCCCCTCTCCTAACAATAGTCGGGTTTATTTGCGGGACTTTGCCGAAGTAATTGATGGTACGGAGAAGCAACGGATTTTTGTCTTATTAAATGGGAAAGAGGCGGTAAAGGTAAGCATCCAAAAACAACCGGATGCTAACACCATTAATGTGGTTGACGCTGTGAAACAAAAGATTGAGGAATTGCAGCAATCTGGTTTAATTCCTCAAGAAGCAATTTTAACTCCAACTCTCGATGAATCTGTATTTATACGTAATTCTATTTTTAACGTTACCATTGCTGGTTTATGCGGAGCGATTTTGGCTGCGATCGCAGTTTTGCTATTTCTTGGTTCTCTACGGCAAACTTTGATTATTATTGTTGCCATTCCCTTGGCTACCCTAGCTGCCATCATCTTAATGGGGGTATTTGGTTTATCCCTAAATGTGTTTAGTTTGGGTGGTTTAGCCCTGGGAGTAGGGATTGTGGTGGATAATTCCATCGTCATGTTGGAAAATATCGCCGGGGGAATGGGTATGACTCCCGGTAAGGTGTTCCGGAACCGATGGAGTAAGCAACGGGTAATTCAACAGGCACAAGCCAGCAGCCAAGAGGTGGAATCTGCTTTAATCGCGGCTACTAGTACTAATTTAGTAGCAGTGTTGCCATTTTTACTTATTGGTGGTTTTATTTCCTTACTATTTAAAGAATTAATTTTAACTATTAGCTTCTCCGTAGCTGCTTCCATTATCATCGCCGCCACCGTTATACCCATGTTGACATCCCGGTTGTTGGCGTGGAATTTTTCTAGTGGTATGAATCAGCTGTGGTTGTTACAGGAGTTTAACCGCCGTTTTCAGGCTGCAACCAATGGATACAGCCGGTTGTTAGCAAAAGTATTAGGAAGGCGGTTGTTAGTGTTAGGCACTGCCATCCTACTTTTAGGTGGTAGTAGTTTGTGGCTAGCTCCTCAAATTCCCCAAGAAATCATCCCTCGCATCAATACGGGACAAGCTAGGTTATTTGCTATATTTCCTCCTGGCACTCCCCTGGAAGTGAACCAAAAAGTCATGGATGAGGTGGATAAAATTCTTCAGCAACAACCGGAAACCAAGTATGTTTTTTCCTCCATTGGTGGTTTTTTGTTTGGTAGTAGTACTATTCCTAATCCCTTGAGGAGTTCCAGCACCATTACTTTGAAACCCGGTGCAGATATACAAGGTTATACAGAAAGAGTTTCCCGACAATTTCGCAAACTCAATCTAGTAGGAATTCGCCTGCGACTCTTTCCCGGAAGGGTACGGGGTTTATTTGTGAATAACTCTCCCGTGCGTGGTGCGGATTTAGATATTATGCTCCAGGGTAATAATACCAAAAACCTAGAAACAGCAGGGCGAAAACTACTTGCCCAATTAGACGAGCAGGTTAACCTAGCCAGATTCCGTCCTAATATTACTGCCCGTCAACCAGAAGTGCAAATTAGACCAGATTGGGAAAGGGTCAAGGCTTTAAAATTGACTACCAAAGATATTGGCGAAACCATTCAAACAGCTATCCTAGGAAGCGTTCCCACCCAGTTACAACGGGACAATCGTCTAGTGGATGTTAGGGTGCAGTTGAATGAAGAATCCATCCAATCTCCCTCACAATTAGAAAGATTACCTTTATTTGTGAGCAACAATCGCCAAGTACGCTTGAGTGATGTGGCGCAGATTATCAAAAGTCAAGCACCAGGAGAAATTCAACGCATTAATCAGCGTCAGGTATTTATTATTGCTGGGAACTTGAGCGAGGGAGCTAGTTTGAGTCAAGCCTTAGCCCAGGTAAATGAAGTATTGGCTAATTTTGATTTTCCTCCAGGAGTGACAGTTTTACCCAGTAGTACCTCCAAATCCAATCAAGAGGTACAAAACTCCATCAAACTGCTGGGAGGACTGGCAGCCTTTTTGGTATTTGTAGTGATGGCGGTGCAATATAACTCTCTAGTTGACCCCTTGGTAATTATGTTAACCATTCCTCTGGCATTAGCAGGGGGAATTCTCGGTCTTTATATTACCAATACAGCCATTGGTGCAACTGTGATTGTGGGTGCTGTCTTACTAGTGGGGATTGTGGTGAATAATGCCATTATTATGATTGAATTGGCAAATCAAATCCAGCAGGGACAGGGCGTTGATAGACAAACAGCGATCCTGCAAGCAGCACCCCAACGTTTGCGTCCCATACTGATGACAACTATTACTACTGTATTAGGTATGTTTCCCTTAGCTTTGGGAATTGGGGAAGGGTCAGAGTTTTTGCAGCCTTTGGGTGTGGTGGTATTTTCTGGTTTATCCCTGGCGACAGTCTTAACTTTGGTAATAATTCCCTGTTTTTATACTTTGTTGCATGATGTTTTTTCTGGGAACTGGGTGAAGATGTTTGAGAAGTAATGTTTCTTTCAGTTATCATGAAATCCGGGTAAACAGTTATTATAAAAGCTCGCGCAAAGACGCAAAGGCGCAAAGAAGTCTGCAAAATTTTTATAGTCACTAATTAAAGGTAATCCACCAGAGAGGTACTGCCCCTCCTATCTCTGTGTTATCAGCACAGTGCCTCACTTTTCGGCTTCTGGTGGTGGCGGAAGCTAAGAGAATCGAACTCTTGACGGTGTAACCCGCAGCCGTTTTCAAGACGGTGTCCTCGTCCATGCCGGACAGCTTCCTTAAGGGGTGTCAGAGGAGACTTGAACTCCCTAATTACTTGTTCCACAAACAAGCACCGCGACCACTTTGGCTTCTGACACCACAATGGAGCCAAGGGGACTTGAACCCCTAACCTTCCGCTTGCAGGGCGGACGCTCTAGCCAGTTGAGCTATGACCCCATGAGCAGGAGTGGTAGGACTTGAACCCACATAAAACCGTTTAGAAGACAGTTGCCTTATCCATTAGGCTACACTCCCATATTTGGTAGTCCCGACAGGAATCGAACCTGTGACATCCTGCTTGTAAGGAAGGCACTCTACCAACTGAGCTACGGGACTAAAAAGCGATCGACGAGACTTGAACTCGTACCGAGAGGTTGGAAGCCTCATATGCTACCGTTACACCACAATCGCGTTAATCAAGCTGGTGATAGGAATTGAACCTACAACCTACTGTTTACAAGACAGTTGCTCTGCCGTTGAGCCACACCAGCATTTTGATAGTACCCCTGACAGGACTTGAACCTGTAGAAAACCCGTTTTAAGCGGGTCATGTCTTCCAATTGCATCACAGGGGCTTAAGAAGAGTGGGCGTTACAGGAGTCGAACCTGTTTCAGCCTGATTAAGAGTCAGGAGCATAACCGTTCTGCCAAACGCCCACGTTTTATGGGTCGTCAGGGAATTGAACCCTGAACCCTCCGCTTAAAAGGCGGCAGCTCTGCCAATTGAGCTAACGACCCATGAATTCGAGTGGTAGGATTTGTAGACGCGGAGCGGCTTCTCGCAGAGTACCTACGACCGCCTGTTCCCAAAACAGGAATACTGCCAAACTACACCACACCCGGATAGTACTGCTGGTGGGAGTTGAATCCACAACCTCTGGTTTCTAAGACCAGCACCTCTTCCAGTTGGGCTACAGCAGCATGATTTGGCTTATCTATTCTTATTGAATAGAACTGGGGAGATAGGACTCGAACCTATATTTTTCCGCTTTCAAAGAGCGGTGCCATACCGATTAGGCGACTCCCCATTGTAGATTTAGCTGCCGAGGTAGGGTTTGAACCTACAAAACCCCTGTTTCAGAGACAGGTGACTCTACCAATTCGTCCACTCGGCAATAAATGGCTGCCCCAGCAGGAATCGAACCTGCAACCTCGCGGTTAACAGCCGCTCGCTCTGCCAGTTGAGCTATAGGGCAATGTGCCAGTCCCCCAGGTCAGTATTGAACTGACGACCTCCTGTTTTTCAAACAGGCACTCTACCAACTGAGCTACCGGGGGTTAAAGCGAGAACGGAAGGACTTGAACCTTCACTCTTCAGTTTCGTAGACTGACGTGTTATCCAGTTACACCACGTTCTCATAAACGGAGAAGGAGGGATTTGAACCCTCGACGGGCATTAACTACCCGCTTCCTCTTAGCAGGAGGACGCTTTAAGCCACTCAGCCACCTCTCCGTAATGGGTCGAGTAGGATTTGAACCTACAATGCGATCGCGGCTGTTTTACAAAATTTAGCGCAAAGCCCACGAGTAGCAAGGTAAATCCCTTGAAGATTTACCTTGCTGCGTCCTTGAGGTGTGGGATGTGGAGCAGCGCGGATTTATCCGCCGTGATAGAATATATGCAAGTCTGACAACACACTTGGAGTATGGGGTTTCAATCAGAAGTTGGTTGAGTAAAACTTCAAACGTACCGAGAAGTCGTAGTCTGTCCAGTTTAACTGGGAAAATCTGAGTCGCCAGGGGTAAAATCCGGGACTCTCATAGTCTGGCAGACCTGAAGAAAAAAAACCAGTTCTGGTTGCTTGGAGTAATCCAACCAGGCAGGGCATTGTCTGGTGGGAGAGTAGATGTAAGACGGGTTCTCCTGCTGTCTACGCCAGTATCCCAGAATCCCACGAATTCTATTCGTGGGAGTATGTCAAAGACAGTTACCCACGCCAATAGGTGAGCCGACCCATGTTGGCAGTGCTGACGGGACTTGAACCCGCAATCTCCTGCTTGAAAGACAGGTGGCTTTACCAATTTGCCTACAGCACCACAACGCAGAGACTAGGATTTGAACCCAGAACAACAGTTTTGGAGACTGCGATGTTGCCATTACACCATCCCTGCATTTGATAGCAGTGGTGGGAATTGAACCCACATATCCCCGGTTATGAGCCGAGTACCTTAGCCATTAGGTGACACTGCAACGTTTGGAGTCCAGGGCGAGAATTGTAGACGCAAAGCGGCTTCCCGAAGGGTACTCGCACAATCGGTTTTGCAGACCAACACCCTACCGTTAGGCGACCTGGACATATTTGGAAGCCTTGACGGGAATTGCACCCGCTTCTCCGTGCTTGAGAGGCACAGCGACTTGTCTATTTGTCCACAAGGCTACACGGGGATGACGAGACTCGAACTCGCGGCTTCCTGTTCGACAGACAGGCACTCTACACTACTGAGTTACATCCCCAAATATGGCGATTCAGTTTTCAAGGTTCAGATGAGTTAATAGCAGCTTCTTTGTAGTCCCTGTATTACTCTGTAATTTAATACTACACAATGTACTACAAAGTGTCAAGTGTATACTACAAGTTTTTGGGAAAAATAAAGGGCAGCCGTTGCTGGACTGCCCTTAAAGCATTGTATTGTCATTGTTTGAGCGTCTATACAGAATCATCCATCCACCCACAATCACAGTCCCAATGCAAAGAGTGCTCTGAACTCACCCCACGGATAAATCCGGGGGGTTCCAACTCGCTATAAGGATGATTGTCCCACTTGGGAGGGGGTAAAGAGTGCCCAAGATTCTGCAAAGCAATTGCGTTTAGGAGTGTGGAGTGGGAGCTACCAGGAACCTTGGGCTTACAGAAAAGAGAAAAGGAGTAAGTGATGAAGGGGGAGCGACTCTATCTCTCGGCATACTCCCATATCCAAATTGTTGTATTACCATAGGAAGATATTACGTAATTTCAAGTACTAAATATAAAGTATTCACGTTTTTTAACCGGATTCAGGGTGCTGTTTTCAGAAATAATACTTAGACTTAATCCTATAGTGAGAAGTTGACAGCATGAAAACCAGTGAAGGATTGGCATTGAATTAGGTCTAGGGGAGTATTATCTCCCGCCCTTCCCGTTTAGAAGCGGATGTGCCAACTGTGGTGGCGATTCAATCAGGCGGAATGTTAAATAGTTATCTTCTGAGGCAGTACATCTACACTTTCCGTTTTTATGGACTTTAAATTGCCAGCCTAGAAAGTTAAATCCGTCAGTCGCGGATACAAACCGGATCTTCATTCAGGTGATTTATGAAGTACGAGATTATCAAAGAAAAAGAAAAGAACGATAAGCAAGACAAAGTGAAAAGCCTTGTAGAGCAGCCTAAGTGGATTCTCGATGAGGTAGCCCTATCTCAGAGTACAATTGCTCAAATTGATGAAATGATTGCTTACATTAATAATCGAGACAAGCTATTGCACGAATGGGAATTTAACCGTTTCTTGAAAATGGGAACTGGTTTAAGTATTAACTTTTTTGGGCCACCAGGTACAGGTAAAAGTATTACTGCTGAAGCAATTGCTAATCAGCTAGATATAACTCTCATTAGGGTTAATTATGGTGAACTAGAGTCCTCACTTGTGGGAGGAACTTCAGAAAACCTTTCTAAAGTATTCCAACAAGCTGAGGAAACAAAAAGCTTGTTATTTTTTGATGAAGCTGATGCTGTGTTGAGTAGAAGAATCTCAAACTTGTCACAAGCGGCTGATCATGGTGTCAATTCAGCTAAGAGTATGCTGCTTCATTTATTAGATAAATTTGATGGAATTATTATTTTTGCAACTAATCTCTTCAAAAACTATGATGAAGCATTTTTGAGAAGGATTCTGTTTAATATCGAGTTTCAACCTCCAGACTATGAAATGAGGTTACAGTTGTGGACTTTTCATCTATCCGAGTCCGTTCCTAGGAAAATTTCATATGAGAGGCTCGCTGAAATAAGTCATGGTCTTTGTGGTGGAGATATAAGAAACATCTCCATGAAGTTAGGCTTGAAGCTTTTAACAGGAAAAGGGAGTTCTGTCAATGAAATCCTTGCTCAGGAAGAAATAGAGCGATATAAGGCAACTAAGGATTTACATAAAAATAGTTCGCCTAAGCCTGAGCTTTCGTCAGTAGAAAACACGTCAAATCAACAATCAAATTCACATAACAAGGAGAATACATACCATGCCAATTGAACCAATTAGCTGGATAATCATCGGTTTATTTGCAGGTTTTGCTGTAGGTGTTTTCTGGGATGAAATTAAAGCCTGGGCCACTAGAGTACTTGGATATATCCTTGATGCAGTTAATCGTGCAATTGAGGTGACATCAGATGCCATTGTTTATCTTGTAAAGCAAGGAACCCGTATTTACAAGAGAATAGAGGTCTATGTAAGAAATGTAAATAGTGGCGGCACAAGGATAGAGTATAGGCAAGAAGAAGTTTCTCCGTATGAAATTCCTGATGACATTCAAGCTCAGCTTGAAAGAAAGCAGAAGCTAAAGCTAATACAACAGTCAACTTAAGAGGTACATATGAAAGATCAAGAGAATCTTGACCAAAAACTTGGTAGACTATTCGGTAATATGACAGGCTTTGCAAAGAAGGTAACAGACGCAGTTCAAGAAGGACTGAGTGAGTCACCTAATTTAGTCTGCGTTCAAAATGGAATATTAAACTTTGATCTCATAGAACAAGATATCAAGCGGATTCATAAAGTTCTTAGAGCTAGAGGTGATGTTATTCTTGGGAGTCATCTGACTTTAGATGACAAGCAAGACTTCATGGAAATCACAACCTATACTGAGAGGAAAGATAGAACCTTTTCTACCAGTGTTGAAACTGAAGTGAGAAGAGTAACTAATATTCCTGAAGATGTACTAGATGAATTGAAGACAAAGGGTCGAGTAGAGCTTCACCTCAAATACTAGGAATAAAAAGGGCGTTGCTCCCATTACGGGATGATGAGGGAAACCCCTCTGGCAGCACTGTCTCACCGTGTCACTGCGTCTGGAGTGTCAGCCTCAATCATCCTATGATTGTACAACGCCATTAAAAGTGGTGGTTTCCGTGGCTGCTCCGCACTCCCCACTGTTCCCCAGCAACAAGCTACTGTTCAAATGGTTTCCCTCCCGAAGTGCGTAAAGCCTCCGGCTTATCGCTCCGCGTCTCGCACCCAGAGTGAGCCGTCCTGCTCCCGCTCACGCTCTTTGGGAGGAGGATAATAAAATCAAATCAATGTTTTTTAATTGATAAATGTCACAGTCCGATTTGTATCACAATGAAGTCAAAAATGCTTTAGTCAAAGATGGCTGGGTGATTACTGATGACCAATTAATTCATAATTATTAATTCATAATGCCTCTTACAGAGGAGCTGCGCTAACATAATTAATGGTGCAAGCCCCTAAATTTATTTATGGATAAATTTTAAACTTTGCTTGGTTCAAGAAAGAGGATTCATCCCTGGGCACCAATTATGAATTATGAATTATCAATTACCAATTATTTTGACCCGTTTACACGCTTAATATAAGGGCTTACGTTTATATACAAATTTAGGAGCGGAGAAGTTTTTAGCTGCTGAAAAAATGCAGCAGAAAATAGTGATTGAGATAAAGGTTTTTAACAGTCCTTCTTTAATAACTTCCTGAAAAAATCTGTTGAGCAGTCAGATTTAAATCTGGAAATGTTGGCGACTCTATACAGTCGTCTCTTCTAAACTGTTTACCACTATATTCACCCTCATCACTTAAAGAGTAAATTGTGATTGTTGGTTGTTTGGGGTCGCCTATTAACGCTTTGCTACCCAAAGCTGCATAATCCACAATCCAATATTCTTGAATACCCATTTCTTCATAGTCAGCAAACTTCTTATGATAATCATCTCTCCAGTTAGTACTGACCCTTACGGGTTCATCAGTTGCTTCAACGCGGGGAACCCGCGCAACGCACTGACTCACTACCTCTATTACCAATGGTATTGATTCAGGTTGAGCTAAAATAGACTCTTCTTGCCAGCGTGGTTCGTTTACTAAATTGGAGAGATTTAATACAAGAATATCTGGAAAGTACCCAGATTGTTTATTTTTCGACTGTACTATTCCCTTATTCGATATACCGTATTTCAGTTTAAGTCTTACAAAATCGTATCCTAAAATTGCTGCTAAAAAAGCAATAATTTCCTCATGTTTTCCTTTTGATTGTGGTATTTGAATAATTTATCCATCGTATAATTCGTAGCGAATATTTTCGGGTTGTGTTGATAAAAATTCGATAAATTCATCGAATGTGAATAATTTTTGTAGAGATGGTGTCATAATTATTCCTTTATCTTGAAATTATTTTGCCTATTAAAATAGCTATTCTCTTGTTTCTTTCATCTTACCAAACTAACTCTATGTTCCTGGTTAACTGACAAAAATACGATGCTAATTAAAAGCAGTTTATAAGTCAGGACTTACGCAACTGGCACAAGCAATGGTGCGCTTCGCGCACCGAGCACCTAAAAAACTAAACTATAGACATAGCAACTTCCGGACGTTTTAGTTGCTCAATTAGATAGTTAGAAAGTAAATTATGTTTGATTTTATAAACAGTTTCACCGGTTTTATAAGCTAAGTTTTTAAGTCTAAGCCAGACTAACATCGCGCACGCAATATGATTTCTTTGAAGACGAGCTTTACGACACTTCGTAGCGAATGTCGCGATCGCAATGTGACAGTTGCGTAAGTCCTGCTATAGTCAAAGCAAAACATAAACGGTAAGGTGGGAGATGCTTTTGGCAGGGTAGGGCGTATCGTTCGTAAGGGGGCGTAATGGAAACCACCAATGAGTTGATAGTTTATGACCTAATTGTAGTCGGTTCTGGAAACGGAGCTTGCGGTTTTCTCAACCATTACTTACAAGCTAGAGCCGAAAAAGTTCCTGATGAAAGAATATTAGTCATCGAAGAAGGTGACGACTTTTTTAACATTAGCGACATCACCCACCAAAACAATTGGACTCAATCTTACGGGGAAGAAAATGTTTTTAAGTTACACAATGCCCTAACGCCCAAGGGGATTCCGATCATTTCCGGGCGGGCTTGTGCTATGGGTGGCGGTGGTTCAATTAACTACACGATAATCCACGAATCGTCTGAGTGGTTGTCCCAACATATCGGTTGTTCTATTTCCTATTGGAATGAGCTTAAGGCTGAACTCAACCAGAAATTTGACAGTCCCAATCCGATGGAAAACCAGTCTAGAGTGACCCAACACATTTTAGACTTAGCTCATCAGGCTGGTTTTAAACTGAGCAGGGATACCATTGAAAACATTCCTAATTATCATGAGGGAAATGCTTTGCTACTACACCCATTTCCCACCCAGTTCAATCGCTTTGGACAGCGAACTCGTAGCGGCGTATCCTTAGTTGATTGGTCTGATCCCCGACTGACACTCTTGACGCGATGTCGAGTAGAACACCTCGAATGGGAGAAGACATCAGCCACACTAGCTCGCTGTGTGAGTGTACAAGTAAAAAACCTTGATACCGGACAAACCGTCTCTTTTTCTCTGTCTTCAATGGGGAAATTGCTTCTTTGTGCTGGCGCAGCCACCCCTCGTCTACTGATGCCACACAGAGAATTACTGTCTAACAACGCCATTGGACAACAAGTCAGCGATCATATTGTTCTACCACTGGGAATTTACGTTCTCGATCCCAAAATTCCTGTCACGGGTAGAGATGTTTACCTTCCTGTGTTTGCAACGACTTTGTGGAAACCTGAAGCGGAACAACCAGGAAACGAGACTGTTTGTTGTTTTGACTTCTTCTCAGGCAACTTTGAAAGACTCTGGTATCTGATCTCCCATTTGTACCTTGCTTTTCTCTTACCCAATTGGTTCAAAAAAATTGTCATTCGAGTCCCTTGGCTGTTTTATATTATCAAAAATGGGGTGAGAATGTTGATTGGATTTATTAATTTATTGATTAATATTTTATGGGGAATTAATCGTCTCTTTCAAGGAAAATCTTGGGAGCGTGAACAATATAATTTGATAACAGCGATTGTTAAATTCAATCCAGCAATTGAAGGATACTATGCCCAAGACAACAATCGTATCGATCTTAATTTTTTTACTCCAGACCAGGAGACAAATTTTAATCAAGATATAGCAGTAGCTCAAAGTGTTATTGTCAGTCAACTGCAACTCTTAAACCATCTCGGACAACAGCCCCATTGGTTGGTTAAATTGATTATTCGTCTGTTTAGCAAAATTCCTTACGAACAAAAACAGGTAGAGAAGTATATTAACACCTATCGTCGTCAGTTTATGCTGTCTGAGCAACATTTGTCGGGGGGGTGCTTGTTTGGAAAAGCCATTGACAATGGACTTGAAAATCCCCAGTCAACTGGAAAGGTTTTTGGGTCAACTAATGTCTATGTGGCGGATCTCTCTGCTGCCCCTTTACCGAGAATCAGTCCTCAAATGACTGCTTATCTCATTGGCTTTCATGTCGCTAACATGATTTGCGCTTGTTAAAAAACGTGAGCCGTCAGGCGGCTACATTCTTTGGAGCATCCCTCGCTCACTCCTCCCCTCCTACCCTGCACCGAAGCCGCTCTAGCCTGCGGCAACCCCTTCGGTGTACGAGCGTCTACACTCCTTCACTCAATTAATTGAATTTTACTGATAGGTAAACTCTTCCCTGGAGAACGGCGTAACACTGTAGCAGATAATAACAGTTGCCAAGCCTTGCGAGAAAAAACTGCTGGTACCATTAACTTCAAAGCACTCTGGATATGTTTTTGCTTCATAGCTGCTATTGTCCAATGCAAGTGCAAATATTTTTTAATATCTTCTAAAGCTGGAATTTGGTCACGGTACTGTTGGTTGACTCGATGATATATTTTCTCTTTCATGAAAATATTAGTATGCAATCGTTTTGTGATATCAATTTTTTGGTCATACCCACCACCCCAAATAGTACGGTAGGCGAGACACTGATTGAGGAAAATGGCATCTCCAAATTCAGCAATACGAATCCAGGAGTCAATATCATCACAACTAGTTAGTTTCACATCCCAACCACCGCTTTGCAAAAAAGCATCTCGCCTACAAGCTACCTGTACGGGAGTACCAAAGGGAACTAACTCCAATAGCATCCCATAGTGAATATCTGCTTGGGGGATATAAAAAGCCTTGCCCGAACCCGTAATTGGCGTGCGGCTGATTTCAACCTCATGTTCATCCACCTGTGCCGCCATACAAGAACAGATTACCGCCTCAGGACGCAGTGCGATCGCCTGTGTCATCTCTTCCAGACAATTAGGTGCTAAATAATCATCATCATCTAAAAACTTAATCCAATCACCACTAGCCTTCTGTACCCCAGTATTTACTGCCGCCGCATGACCTTGATTACTTTCATGGCGATGATATACAACTTCTCCAGAAGTCGCACATAACTCCTGCATATATTCTTGCGTACCATCAGATGAACCATCATCCACCACAATCACCTCACAGGGTATGGTTTGATTCATCGCCGATTCCACAGCACGCCGCAACAAATCTAAACGATTGTAGGTTGCGATCGCCACACTAAATTTCATAAAATCCCCAATTAAACCAGCCACTCCTTTGTCTTTTCTGTTATAACCTGCCGTTTTTTTTCTCTCCAACCATCCCCAATATGCCAATCATCAGTTAAAATAACTGGACTGGAAAGCAGTAGTCGATTTATAATAGTTGATCGTGAGTTTTTAACTGACTTATGAACGCGCAAGAAATAATCCGCTCCATTGAAGCGGAACACATCAAATCTGACCTACCCAAAATCTATGTAGGTGACACAGTCAAAGTCGGAGTTAAAATTAAAGAAGGTAACAAATACCGCGTACAGCCCTACGAAGGAGTTGTCATTGCCAAACGCAATGGCGGTATCAATGAAACCATTACCGTTCGCCGCGTCTTTCAAGGCATTGGCGTAGAAAGAGTCTTTCTCTTACACTCTCCCCGGATTGAAAAAATCAAAGTGGTGCGCCGTGGTAAAGTAAGACGTGCTAAACTTTATTATCTACGCGATCGCGTTGGTAAAGCGACCCGAATCAAACAAAGATTCGATCGCCCTTTGTAGATTACAAACACGGTATGAAAGGGAAATATATCAAACAGCGGCAACAGCCGCTAATTAGTTCCTTAAATTACAAATTAAAGTAACCTACAAAAAATGCCAAATTGCGCTAAACTAGAGAGAGTGTAAAACAAAGAACAAGATAGCTTGTGCGCTCTTAGTTCAGTTGGTAGAACGCAGGTCTCCAAAACCTGATGTCGGGGGTTCGAGTCCTCCAGGGCGCGCTCTCAAGATTAATTAAGCCCGGAATAAGTGCTATAGCTGTTAATATGGCAGTAAGCATCTTAAATTTCGGGTTTAATTTTTGTAGCGTAGATTTTTGCATTAATCCGGAAGTTTGATAAGAGGCTGTAGCTGATTGATAAAACTTAGTTGAAAAAATAACTTGACTGAAAATGGGGGATAAACGAACGTGGCCAAAAAAAAAGAATCAGAAATCCCTGAAAACAACAATGGGTTTAGTGTTACTAACTTTTTTCAAGGTTTGAAAGAAGAGTTCGAGAAAGTAGTTTGGCCAAGTCGCAGGCAGTTGGTAAGTGAATCAGCCGCCGTGTTACTGATGGTGACACTCTCCTCATCCTTAATATTTTTAGTAGATAAATTCTTTACTTGGGCAGCAGCAAAGGTATTCTGATGGCTCCAGGAACAGACGAAGGTCGGAATTCCGCATTGCAGTCGGAAAAGACCGAAGAAACGGCAATTAATACATCAAAAGAAGCACGTTGGTATGCGGTGCAGGTAGCCTCTGGCTGCGAAAAACGCGTCAAAACTAATCTAGAACAGCGCATCCAGACTTTTGATGTAGCTGACAGAATTATTCAAGTGGAAATTCCCCACACTCCAGCGGTCAAAATTCGTAAGGATGGTAGTCGCCAGCATACGGAAGAAAAAGTTTTTCCTGGCTATGTACTGGTAAGAATGCTGATGGATGATGATTCCTGGCAAGTAGTCAGGAATACCTCCCATGTAATTAATTTTGTGGGAGCAGAGCAAAAACGCGGCACCGGTAGAGGGCGTGGGCACGTAAAACCCGTACCCCTTTCCCATGCAGAAGTGGAAAGAATATTCAAACAGACTACCGAACAAGAGCCAATTGTCAAAATTGACATGGCTACTGGTGATAAGATAGTCGTGCTATCAGGTCCATTTAAGGACTTTGAAGGTGAGGTAATTGAGGTGAGTCCAGAACGGAGTAAACTAAAAGCCTTACTTTCGATTTTCGGACGGGATACACCAGTAGAATTGGAATTTAATCAGGTTCAAAAACAAGGCTAAAAATGGCGAAGAAAGTTGTAGCCCTTATTAAACTGGCTCTAAATGCGGGGAAAGCCAACCCAGCACCGCCAGTGGGACCCGCTCTGGGTCAACACGGCGTTAATATTATGATGTTCTGCAAGGAATACAATGCCAAAACAGCAGATAAAGCTGGCATGGTGATTCCTGTAGAAATTTCGGTTTATGAAGACCGGAGTTTTACATTTGTTCTCAAGACTCCGCCCGCATCGGTATTAATTACTAAAGCGGCGAAGATTCAGAAAGGTTCTAGCGAGCCTAACAAAACTAAAGTTGGTTCAATTACCAAAGAGCAACTCAAAGAAATTGCTGAAACCAAAATGCCTGACCTCAATGCCAATGACATTGAAGCGGCAATGAAAATTATTGAAGGTACTGCCAGAAATATGGGTGTAACCATTTCTGACTAGGAAAGTTACCTCTGGGTAAGTTGTAATTTTGTGTTGGTGATTTACTTAAACCAATCCAAAATCTAAAATCCGAAATCTAAAATTGTATCGGGGGAGAGATTTAACCTCGCTAATCACCCCAGGAGACTAAACAATGACAAGAAAAATATCGCGTCGTTTACAGGCGTTATTAGAGAAAGTAGAGGACAAAGATTACGAGCCTCTAGAAGCTTTGAATCTACTTAAGGAAACAGCAACCGCAAAATTTCCAGAGGCAGCTGAAGCCCATATTCGTTTGGGAATAGATCCTAAATATACGGACCAGCAGTTGCGAACCACAGTAGTTCTACCTAAAGGTACGGGACAAACTATAAGAGTAGCGGTAATTGCTAGGGGTGAGAAAGTCACAGAAGCCAGTAATGCTGGAGCTGATGTTTTCGGTTCGGAAGAATTGATTAACGAAATCCAACAAGGCAGAATGGACTTTGATAAGCTAATTGCCACCCCTGATATGATGCCTCAGGTGGCAAAGCTGGGTAAATTACTCGGTCCCCGTGGATTAATGCCTTCTCCTAAGGGTGGTACTGTTACCACTGACTTGGTAGCTGCAATCAACGAATTTAAAGCAGGTAAATTGGAATATCGTGCCGATCGCACTGGCATTGTTCATGTTATGTTTGGTAAGGTATCCTTCACACCTGAAGATTTACTAGTAAATTTGAAGGCTCTGCAGGAATCAATTGACCGTAACCGCCCTTCTGGTGCTAAAGGTCGTTACTGGCGTACAGTCTATGTAGCTTCCACCATGGGGCCTTCAATTAGCGTTGATGTTAATGCCCTACGGGATTTGAAATTAGCTGAAGCCGCTTAGATTACAGTTTGATAATCTAAAATCCAAAATCGAATCAAGTAACAGCCGGAGACAGCAGGTGCAACTAGCTTAATTTCCTGCCGAGGTTTTGTTCGCTATTACCTAACTTTCTCGCCATTCCCGTGGCAGCAAGAGTCAGGTTAAGACAACAAACTTCGCTTCATCAACCCCGGCATAATTAGCCGGGGTTTGTTGCTTTGATGGTGGACAGTTAATCCCAAATAACCATTAAAAATCAACAACTGACAACTAACCCAAAAGTTGTTGCAAGGAGGTGAGAACGAGATGGGCAGAACCCTAGAAAATAAGAAAGAGATTGTAGCGGATCTCAAAAACACTTTAAGTGAATCCACTTTAGCCCTAGTTATTGACTATCAAGGGTTAACAGTTGGTGAAATCAGTGAATTACGTAACAAACTCCGCCCTAGTGGAACAGTTTGTAAGGTAACTAAAAACACCTTAATGGGTATTGCCATTCAAGATGATGAGAATTGGCAACCCATGTCAGAATTTCTCAAAGGTTCTTCTGCTTTTTTGCTGGTAAAGGAAGATTTTTCTTCAGCAATTAAGGCATACCAAGCTTTCCAGAAAGCCACCAAGAAGACAGAACTTCGCGGCGGTGTAATGGATGGGCAAATCCTGAAAGAAGCAGATGTCAAAGCCCTGGGAGATTTACCATCCAAAGAGCAACTCATGGCACAAATGGCTGGAGCACTCAATGCATTGGCTACCAAGATTGCTGTGGGTATCAACGAAGTTCCCAGTTCCTTGGCTCGTGCTTTACAGGCTCATGCGGATAAGGAAAAAGGCGACGCTGAGTCTTAGTTAGGAGTTAGGAGTTAGGAATTAAGAGTTTTAGTGATGATTAAAACAACCAACAACTAACAACCAACAACTAACAACCAACAACCAACAACCAACAAATTTTACCTTCAAGGAGATACATAAATGTCTGCTACAACTGATGAAATCTTAGAAAAGTTAAAAACTCTAACTCTATTGGAAGCAGCTGAGTTAGTTAAGCAAATTGAAGAAACTTTTGAAGTCAGTGCCGCTGCTCCTGCTGGTGGCATGATGATGATGGCTCCTGGTGCTCCTGGTGCTGCTGGTGCTGAACCAGAAGAAGAAAAGACCGAATTTGATTTGGTTCTGGAAGAGGTTCCTGCTGACAAGAAGATTGCTATCCTCAAGATTGTCCGGGAATTGACCGGCTTAGGTCTGAAGGAAGCCAAAGACATGGTAGAATCTGCGCCTAAGGCTATTAAGGAAGCTATGCCTAAGGATGCCGCTGAAGATGCTAAGAAGCGCATTGAGGAAGCTGGTGGTAAGGCAAGTGTGAAGTAATTTTAACTTCATTATTTATGTTTAAAGGAGCCTGAGTTTGGCTCCTTTTTTATTGGGGAATCCAAAACGGACATTATCCAATTTCAAGACTAATATGGAAACCTAACAAATATTTGATAATGTTGGGTTGCGTTTCTTAAACGCCATCTTACTGGGCTGGTTTTATAGCGGCAGATGGGTGTATTTCCGGAAGACAATCGCTACGTCATTGCGACGCAAGGAAGCAATCCCAAACATCTAATACCAACTCAAATAATGTTTGCGACACATACATGATTCGTAAGGGCACGGCATCCACAATCTTTTGGTGTATAAAATTATCACTCTGATGCCGTGCCCCTACCCATCTACCCATTTACCCATCTATTAATCTGTCCCATTCTTTTTGAACGCACGCTACAACATTACTTGGACATTACTGGTGGTTCTGCCATTGATTGATTACCATTAACTACTAATGGTTGAGCCGATCGCAGTATAGCATCTAGCAAACCAGGAAATAATTGATCCAAATCTTCCCTCCGTAAACGATTTATACGCTGGGTTCCTTCTTTATGGGTCCAAACCACCCCGGATTCCCTTAAAATTCTAAAATGATGGGACATGGTTGATTTTGCGATCGCAAAATCAAAATCCGCACAACACTGCTCCCCTTTGATTGCCAATTGCCTCACTATTTCCAACCTTACAGGATCTCCTAAAGCATATAAAACCCCTGGTAAAGATATATGTTTTTGGTCTGGGTTGTAGATAAATCGCATACTTGCATTATCTGATAAATTAGATTATATTTTAATTATTCGATTATCTCGAACTTTAGAAGTATAAAGGGAGGGCAATTATGTCATCCGTTACAAATGTGACAGAAGCAACATTCAAGTCAGAAGTCCTCGAAAGTACAGTTCCAGTGTTAGTAGACTTTTGGGCACCTTGGTGTGGGCCTTGTCGTATGCTATCTCCCGTGGTAGAGGAGGTATCTACAGAATATCAGGGACAGGTAAAAGTGGTGAAATTGAATACAGATCAAAATCCCACAGTTGCCAGTCATTACGGAATTCGTAGCATACCTACACTGATGGTGTTTAAAGGTGGTAAACAGGTGGATACTGTTGTTGGTGCAGTACCAAAAACCACCTTGGCTAAGACTTTAACACAGTATCTGTAGTCTTGTTACTAGGGATTTACAAGGTGTAGATTTATGGTTATAAAGATGTCTACAATTTCTCTTTATGCCTAATACCGATTCAATAAATGATTGCAACACATTCTTTTATCAAATTGGTATAACTTCTACACCTATTTTTTTCATGAAAAAGGTAAAACAAAGAGCATAAAATCACAATCTATACAATCTCAGTTATGGTTTCTACTTTCCCCAACTCGGCTGTTGATTTATCTTCCATCCGACTGGATATCCGGGCATTACAGCCGCAACTGGTAGAGTGGCGGCGACAAATTCACCAAAAACCGGAATTAGGTTTCCAGGAGAAGTTAACTGCTGATTTGATTTCCCAGAAGTTGCAGGAATGGGGAATTGAACATCATACAGGAATTGCCGAAACTGGGATAGTTGCCATGATTGAGGGGAAATCCGGCTCCCAAGTATTGGCAATTCGGGCGGATATGGATGCATTACCCATTCAAGAACTGAATGAAGTGCCCTACCGTTCCCAGCATGATGGTATAATGCACGCTTGTGGACATGATGGACATACTGCGATCGCTTTAGGTACTGCTTATTATCTGCACCACCATCGGCAATCTTTCACTGGTACTGTAAAAATCATCTTTCAGCCTGCGGAAGAAGCACCAGGGGGTGCCAAACCCATGATTGAGGCAGGGGTATTAAAAAATCCCGATGTAGACGCGATTATTGGCTTACATTTGTGGAATAATCAACCCTTGGGAACCATTGGTGTCCGTGCTGGGGAATTAATGGCGGCGGTGGAATTATTTCGCTGTCAGATTTTTGGTAAAGGGGGACATGGAGCAATTCCCCACCAAACCATTGATTCTGTGGTGGTAGCAGCTCAAATTGTCAACGCTCTGCAAACTATTGTTGCCCGTAATGTCAATCCCATTGATTCGGCGGTGGTTACAGTAGGAGAACTCCATGCAGGTACGACAAATAATGTCATTGCTGATACTGCCAATATGAGTGGTACTGTCAGGTATTTTAATCCCGATTTTGCAGGCTTTTTCCACCAACGGGTGGAACAAATTATTGCTGGGGTTTGTCAAAGTCATGGTGCTAATTATGACTTAGAATACTGGGGCTTATATCCTCCAGTAATTAATGATGCTGGTATGGCAGAGTTAGTGCGTTCTGTAGCAGAAACTGTGGTAGAAACCCCTATGGGTGTGGCACTAGATTGTCAAACTATGGGCGGTGAAGATATGTCATTCTTTTTACAAGAAGTTCCCGGCTGCTATTTCTTTTTAGGTTCCGCCAATCCTGAGAAAAACCTCGCTTATCCCCACCATCACCCCCGGTTTGATTTTGATGAAATGGTTTTACCAATGGGGGTAGAAATGTTTGTGCGTTGTGTAGAAAAGTTTTTTGGTGGTTAGTAAGTAGGTAGGCATAATTAAAAGAATGTAGAATTTAGAATTTAGAATTTAGAATTATAGGATTACTATTTGATTTTTGAAAAACACGTAGGGTGTGTTATCCCGTAGGGTAACGCACCATGCTGCAAGGGTTTTGGTGCGTTACGACTTACGTCTAACACACCCTACAAGTACCTAAATTTTTTCAATATTCAAACCGGATTCTTATATGTTTTGCAACGGGAATTTTACCCCGACGCAAAACGCGCTGCTTATAGAAGCAGGGGAATTCAACCCCCCAAGGTTGGTTAAATATAAGATCGAACCTCACCCCCATCCCCTCTCCTTATTAAGGCTAGGGTCTGTTTTCAAACCCAAAATTAGCATCAATTGTAGGTTGGGTTTCGTTCCTCAACCCAACATTTTCCGTACACCCAGTTGGGTTTGGTTTCGTTCTACCCAACCTACACCATAGTTTGAAAACACGCCCTAGAGCTGATTCAATCCAAAATCTAAAATCTAAAATCTAAAATCTAAACAGCCACACTAGCTGCTCTAATTTTCCCAATTAAATCGCCTATATTATCCTTGTTCAAACGATAACTGAGGGGATGGGCAATTAAATATGCAGTACTTTCATATAAAGTAGCAATTTCTACTAGCCCATTTTCCTTTAAAGTTCGCCCTGTGGAAACTAAATCAACGATCGCTTCTGACATACCGGTGATTGGTCCCAACTCTACAGAACCATACAATGGGACAATCTCTACGGGTAAATCCAAGTCATTAAAGTATTCACGGGCACAATTGACATACTTGGAAGCCACTCTCCCATGGGTTGGTAAATCCAAAGGCGATTTATAGTGACTAGATTGCTTAACTGCTACGGACATCCGACAATAACCAAAGCCCAAATCTACTAAATGAGCGACTTGTGGCTTTTTCTCTTTCAAGACATCAAAACCCACAATTCCTAGCTGTGCCTGACCATATTCTACATACACAGGTACATCTTGTGCCCTTACCAGTAATCCTTTAGCGGTTCCACTGGTATCGGGAATTTGTAATTGACGGTTTCCCGAATCCAAAAAACCACTAAAGTCCAAACCTACAGTTTTCAACAGACGGATACTATATTTGAGAAGTTCACCTTTGGGCAATGCAACAGTCAGCATAATCAGTTATCAGTTATCAGTTATCAATTATCAGTTATCAATTATCAGTTATCAGTTACCCCATCGATAAATCGAAGGGCTAATGAAACGATAGATTCATTTTTGACTATTTTTTGGTCAGGGCACAGTAACATCATAATAGCTGAAAGCAGCCCCCTCAGGGGAAAGTAATAAGTAATAAGTAATAAGTAATAAGTAATCAGAATTAAATTCCCACACTCTCCCACTCCAAAGGTACAAACCGCAAAGAAGCATCTATGAAAATTTTAGTAGTTGATGATGAAGTTGAACTCACAGATCCTTTAAGTAGAGTCTTAACTCGTGAGGGATATAGTGTTGATACTGCCTACGATGGAACTAGTGGTAGTAAACTGGCAAAAACAGGTAATTACAACCTACTCATCTTAGATTGGATGTTACCTGGAAAAACAGGATTGGACATTTGTCAAGAGTTACGTTGTCGAGGGATTTCTACCCCTGTATTATTTCTCACTGCTAAAGATACCCTTGACGATCGCATTCAAGGGTTAGATGCTGGTGCAGATGATTATATCGTAAAACCTTTTGAATTACGGGAATTATTAGCCAGAGTTCGCGCTTTATTGCGTCGTTCTAATTTTCCACCCCATCCCACAACCACTCGCCTGGTAGTAGGGGATTTGGAACTCGATAGGGAAAATCAAGTGGCTTACCGCCAAGACAGAATTATTGAACTATCGGAAAAAGAAAGTAAGTTACTGCAATACTTCATGGAGAATTCTGGACGATTGCTAACTCACACCGAAATTATGCAGAATCTTTGGCACAATGAGGAACAACCCAGTAGTAATGTGATTGCAGCTTTAGTGCGTTTACTGCGACGCAAAATTGAGGTGGGTGGAGAAACACAGTTAATTCACAGTGTTTACGGTAAAGGTTATCGTTTTGATACAGCGTAGGGGCGGGGTTTCCCCGCCCGGAGGGAAGGAGTGATGGAGTGATGGAGTAGGGGCGGGGTTTACCCGCCCGGAGTGATGGAGTAGGGGCGGGGTTTCCCCGCCCGGAGTGATGGAGTGATGGAGTGATGGAGTAGGGGCGGGGTTTCCCCGCCCGCAAAGAATAATTTTCATTCCCTTGTAGTGAGTATAATTAACCTGAGTTCGGGATAAGAAATCCTCGAAACACCTGATGTCTCGTTGTTCGCTCACCAAACCCTGTTTTAAGTTCTTCTCAATCAGCCATGTTGTTGAGATTAGTCTCATTTATGAACCTGATTGACAATTCAGGATGCCAATTTAATCGCTGATTTAAGCACTTAGAGTTTGGCTCAATTCTTACAGAATAAGCTTTTTAGCTTTTGGCTGAACCCGAACTCAGGTTAATTTTAACTCCTAACACCGAACTCCTAACACCGAACTCAGGTTAATTACTCTTGGGTGTCTGTAGTTAGGGAATAAAAAAATACCCCCTTAGTGGGGGTAAGTGATTCTTGTTAGATTCTGACACAATATAGTGGACTTAGTTTCTGTATAGAATTTCTGTATATGTGTCAATGGTAGCAATGGTAAAGTTAATTGTCAGTGGCAATTGAGTAACTTTAGAAACATTTCATTTATTCTTCATTGAGGATTTTTGGAACCCGAAAGAAGTCACCTTCTTGATCTGGGGAGCTTTGGAGAATTGCTTCCCGTTCTGGATAAGGCTTAAGCACATCCGATCGCGTGATATTACTAACATCAATTGCCCTGGTTGTTGGTGGGATATTGCGAACATCCAGTTCGTTCAACTGTTCAACATAGGCCAAAATATTTCCTAACTGAGTAGTAAATGTTTCTTCTTCTGCTGCTGTCAATTCTAAACGAGCTAGATGGGCTACTTTACGCACTTGTTCGCGATCGATCATAGGTTTTGTGATTTTATGTTGAAATACTAACGAGGGTAACTGGGGATTATTTGGTATGAATTATGGGAATTAGTTTTGAGGGCTAGGTAAGGTGATCCCCGACTTTTGAATCAATATCCGCACATTGTAGCAATTCCTAGGATAGAAGTCGGGGATCGCTCATACCCGCCCAAAACCTTTAAAAGAATACATCAATTTCCATTCTACCTGTGGTTTTTAACCAGTTTTGAGCTTCGATGTAATTGTTAGGAGCCATACGAATTGCTCTCACCCAATAATCAGCAGCTTTATCGAATAATGCTTCCCCTCCATCTTCATCACCGGCTTCCTTTGCCTTTTCCCCTTCGTAGTGGAAGATAACAGCAATATTATTTAATGCTTGGGGAAGGCGGGGGTTACATTCGATCGCCTGATGATATAATTCTAAAGCCTTTTGGCGATCGCCATTACTAGCATGGATTAACCCCATATTGTAAAGGATATAACTGCGATCGTTGGCATCTTCTTCTAGTTTTAAAGCTTCTTCATAATTCTCCAAAGCTTCGGCATATTCTCCTTCTGTCTGTGCCGACATTCCATCGCGGTAATAAACAAAGGCTTCTTTGGCTCGTTTATTCGCTGGCAGGAGCTTGAGAATCAGATCCGCCATCACAGTAAAGGATTTATCTATAAAGTTATCGTTTTTCTGGGTTCTTGGCATATCTGCTTTAATGGTATTTGGCTAGGGACTGTGATGCTCCTTTAGATGAGGAGCGGCTTGGCTAAGGGTAATTAGTGATTCAGCTTGATTGCTAACCTGGGTTTACAGGCATATTAACTTTTCTAAGGTTGTTTTTGGAGTTATTGACCGCACTACTCATTAGGATAAGCTGTTCTGCTGCCGCAGAGTAATAGCAATTCGCAATTCGTAATTCACTTTTTTCAGTAGTTATTTTCGCTCTCAAGAACATTTTTATACTAAAACTCAATATATATAAATTTAGTGCAAAGAATACTGATACACTCTTCTCCTATATTTACTAAATATATATACTGTTGCTTAAAGTGTAAAATAAAACTTTTGACAACGAAAAATAATCATGAATAAATTAAAAACAAAACTTTTGAGTTTTAGTTGTTTATCTATACTTTTGCTATCCACTACCTTACCAGCAGTAGCAAAACCAAAACCCACAACTACTACAATATACCAACGTGCCAAAAAAGAGTTACCGACCAATTTATATGGTCTTTATCGCATCATTGATCGGGTTGCTCGCGCCAACAAAATGGATAATTTACCTTGGCGGATTGTAATTGTTCGCAAATATAATATTAATGCTTTTGCCACTAATGTGAATCTAATTGCCATGTACGATGGCATACTTGACCAATTAAGTGGAGATTCTTCCGCCTTGGCTTGTGTTGTTGCTCATGAAATGGGACACCACATTAAACGCCACATTGCCATTAGCCAAGCCAAAAAGAAAGAATTGGTTGCCAAAATCAGAGAAGAAGCGGAACGGGAAGTTCTGGGAGAAAAGCGAGCCGCGAATGCAGAAGCAACAGCAACAGCAGTAGGAAGTGCAGTTAGTCGTCGGGTTGTCAAGGGACCTTTTGGTGGTTTGTTGAGTTCTGTACTTGGTAGCCAAAGTCGCAATCGATTATCCCGAGGACAGAAGCGTATTAATCGCATTGTCAAGCAAAAACAACAAGAATTAGAACAACGCATAGCCCAAGAAAGCCGCAATAATGAGTTGGAGGCTGATGAAGTTGGATATATTGCTTCGGTAAAAGCAGGATTTGAGCCCGAGGGATGTTTGCGTGCAATGGAAGTTTTGGCAAGAACCCCAGGAGCGGAATTAGATACTACCCATCCCGCAGTACCCAAACGTATTGAAGCTCTCAAAAAGTTAATTCAAAAGTATCCACCCCAGACTTTAGTTAAAGAGGGTGAAGCTTTGATATCTAAGACAAAGCCTTTAACCTATGATATATCCCTAGATAAAACATCCTTGCGTATTAATTCTGTTCGGGGTGGTTCAGTGGCAGATGATATAGACAAGAAGTTTGGTCTGTAATTTAACTGCTATTTCACAGAATTAATAAAATATTGCTGAAAAATTTTCAGGGCGATGCTCCAAAGGAACGGGAGCATCCCATTTTGTACAATATCATAAATAACCTGAGTTCGGGATAAGAAATCCTCGAAATACCTGATGTCTCGTTGTTCGCTCACCAAACCCTGTTTTAAGTTCTTCTCAATAAGCCATGTTGTTGAGATTAGTCTCATTTATGAACTTGATTGACAATTCAGGATGCCAATTTAATCGCTGATTTAAGCACTTAGAGTTTGGCTAAATTCTTACAGAATAAGCTTTTTAGCTTTTGGCTGAACCCGAACTCAGGTTAATGTTAACTCCTAACACCGAACTCCTAACACCGAACTCAGGTTAAATAGTCTCAAACCCTTATGTTACCGTAACCCACCTATTGCCCACCTTGCTCTTCTACTTACTGTTGCTCCTGGGCTAATTGTTTTTCATCAAATGGATAAAGAGGATAGTGATATTGTTGTGATGTATAGCTCTACCTTCATTGATAAAAACTATTGCTATCTTTCGCCACTGCATTGTCAAAACTATGCCAAGGTGTAAATACATTGTTGTTGTAGGTTGTGGTCGTTTGGGTTCAATTCTTGCCAGCCATTTGAGTGGACAAGGACATATGGTTGTGGTCATTGACAACAACGAGTTAACATTCAATAGTCTTTCTGGGGAGTTTAGTGGCTTCCAGGTTACTGGTGATGCCGCAGAACTGTCAGTTTTACAACAGGCAAATGCGGAAAATGCAGACTGTTTGTTAGCTGTTACAGGGGAGGATAATCTCAATTTGATGGTGGCTCAGGTGGCTCAAGCAATCTTCAAAGTGAAAACTGTTATTGCTCGCGTGCGCGAACCAGCCAGGGAAGAAATTTACCGCGAGTTTGGTATTGCTACCATTAGCCCCATTGAACTTTCAGTGGTAGCCTTTTTGCAAGCTCTCCAACATCGATTCCAGGGAAGGCAATCGTGAAGGTTATTTTGATTGGTGGCGGTAAGTTAGTTTATTTTTTGGCGAAACACTTTGCTAGTCAGGGTTATCACTTAACTATTATTAATCAAGATGCCAGGGAAGCTACCAATCTCTCCCGTAAATTAAAAAAGGCAACGGTGATTTTAGGAGATGGTACCGATCCCCAAAAACTTCGAGAAGCCCAAGCTTATCAAGCTGATATTCTATTATCTTTAACCTACCACGACCAGGACAATTTAGTTGCTTGCCAAATAGCTCAAAAAAGTTTTGGTGTGGCTCGGACTATTGCCTTAGTCAACGATCCAGAATATCAGGAAATCTTTCAAAAACTGGGGGTGACGGTTGCTTTTTCTGCTACTCAAATCCTTGCTACCTTAATTGAGCAGCAAGCAAATTTTGATCACATCAAAACCCTACTACCCATTGCCGATGGGAAACTTAATATCACAGAGCTAATCTTGAGTAAAAATAGTCCTGCTATTGGTAAGACACTGGCAGATTTAGCCCTACCGGAAGGTAGTTTAATTGCTGGGATTATTCGCCAAGGACAAGCTATAGTTCCACGAGGCTCTAGCTGTCTCCAAGCAAAAGATCGACTAATTATCATTAGTCACCCACAGGATGAAGAACAAGTGTTGCGGATGCTAATAGGTAAAGATGGTTAGGGAAAAATTGCTGTACCGCCAACTGCTCTATCGACGTTACCAAACTATTTTCAGTTATATCGGACTAATAGGGATGATTGTGGGTATTGCCCTACTCGCACCCTTACTCGCCCTGTTGGCTTACCCAGAGGAAATTAAACTGGCTTGGGGTTTTGCACTTCCAGGTATTACCCTACTATTGTTAGGAATGGGACTATGGCGACGACTAGCTCTCCAAGGAACAACTAGCCTAACTTTACAAGAAGGGGCTATGATTGTAGTCTTATCTTGGCTATTAGCGATCGCTATCAGTACTATTCCCTTACTGCTCATTGCTAAACTCAATCTCACCCAAGCGGTATTTGAATCTACTAGTGGCTGGACAACTACGGGTTTGTCGGTAATTAATGTAACCCAGTCTCCCCATATAATTTTACTCTTCCGTAGCATCACTCAATTGTTGGGAGGGGCAGGGTTTGCCATTATTGCTCTGAGTGCGATTACTGCCCCTGCTGGTGTTGGTCTAGCAACTGCTGAAGGCAGGGGCGAACAATTGGCACCAAATGTGCGTCGGTCTGCCAAGTTGGTTCTCAGTATTTATACTGCTTATATTGCCTTAGGTATTGTAGCTTTACGTCTAGTTGGCATGGAATGGTTTGATGCCATTAATCATTCCTTTACAGCCATCTCCACGGGAGGCTTTTCCACTCGTAGGGAATCCATTGGCGAGTGGAATAACCCGATGATTGAAGTCGTTATCATTGGTTTGATGCTGCTTGGTAGTTGGAATTATGTTACCTGCTATCTATTACTCAAAGGTAAGATTCAGGCGGTATGGCGGAATGCAGAAATGAGATTACAAGCTTTTTTGTTAGTTGTAGGCGGGAGCATCTTGTTTTTGCTAGTCACTCCAGGATTGTATACCAATCAAGCCAAAGCCATGCGGGTATCCATTTTTGAAACCATCGCAGCTTTATCGACAACGGGTTACGCCACTGTCAGCTATATCAACTGGAAGCACCTAGGATGGCTGATTATGATTATTTTGATGTTAGTTGGTGGAGGTACGGGTTCCACTGCTGGAGGTATTAAACTCTATCGGATTTATATAATTTATCGGAGTTTGCTGTGGGAAGTGCGGCGGATGCTGTTACCAACCAGTGTAGTCACAGAACCGAATATTTGGCATGGGAATCGCCAGCGTTTTCTCAATGACAGTCAAATTCGCCAAATTAGTATGTTTGTGTTTTTGTATCTGTTTGTCTATGTCATAGGCAGTGGTATTATTACCGCCTATGGTTATTCTTTGCCTGAGAGTCTCTTTGAATATGCTAGTACCTTAAGTACTGTGGGATTATCTGTGGGGGTGACAACTGCTGATGCACCTGCTGGCTTATTGTGGACGGAAATAGTGGGAATGTTCCTAGGAAGACTGGAATTCTTGACTGTGTTTGTGGGGATAATTCAAATTTCTCAGAATATCAAGGAAATACTGGGTTGACAAGTTTAATTGCTTAGATGAGTCCGGTAAACACAAACAGGTCTATTAATACCTTTAAAGCGATAATACCCCATTTCTTGAAAGTCATCGGGTTGGGAAAGCAAACGATAAGTATCTTCACCAATTACGCATTCACTAGGGGGACAAATACCTTCCATGCGCGATGCCAGATTAATAGTTGCACCCAATGCTGTATAGTCTACCCTTTGGGAACTACCCACATCTCCCACCACCGCCTTACCACTGTTAATCGCAATTCGTAATTGTAAGGGTTCTTGCCAAAAACCATTGTGATTCAGGGTTTGTAGACGAGATAGCATTCCCTTAGCCGCATTTACCGCACGTTCGGCATGATCCGCCTGGGGTTCGGGAGCGCCAAAAAATGCCATAATACAATCGCCAATATATTTATCTAAGGTGCCGCCGTAGGTAAATATTTCTTGTAGCATTTCCTCAAATAAATTATTCAGTAATTCGGCAATTTGGCTGGGTGTAAACCGTTCTGAGATGGCTGTAAAACCCACAATGTCAGCAAACAAAATACTAATTTCCTTTTCTTGGGGAGGTAAACGCCCATCTGGCAACTTACTACCCACAGCAATCAATTGTTGCACCACGGCTGGGGAATGATACCTTTCTAATCGATGGCGAATCAATTCCTCTGTTTTTAACTTCTCTGCTAACATCCAACGTTGAACGCTGGAAGCAACAAGGTTTGCTAATGTGGAAAAAAAACTCAGTTCTTCCTTACCTTCCACAACCCAATGGGAAGCAAAAAGACGGGCATCAGCATAGAGTACCCCTACCACCTTATTTTCATCCCACAAAGGTACAGCCATTGCACTACGAATACCTTTGAATAAAATACTCTGTTCTCCAGCAAAACGTTCGTCATTTTGGGCATCAGCAGTTTGGATGGCAACTTTTTCCTTAAATACCCTTTGGCAGATAGTACGACTAATCCAATCGCTATCATCTGCCAAATATTGTTGTTGGGAAAGAGTTTTAGCAGCGGAATTGACTACTTCTAGATTGCCATTACCACTGATGTCTATTAATAATGCTAGCCGTTCAATACCATTGAGGTAGCGGAAGACAACCGTCTCTACCTGAAAAAATATCTCTTCTATGGATGTTGCACCAGAAAGATTTTTGGCTATATCCACTAAATCTTTCAGACGGGCAATAATTACATCTCTATTACTGGAATTCCCTTCTTGGGGATCAACTTCTATCCATTGCTGTTGCAGTTGTTTCACATTGCGAAGGATAGTTTTTTGACCGTTATTTTCTTCCTGTTTCCCTTCCCATGGTAGCTCTGGTAGTTTTAACTGTACTACTAATTTGGCATCTCCTAGCCACAAAATATCCCCATGCTGCAACTCTTGAGGATAATTAATCAGGCGATCGTTTACTTGGGTACCATTTTTACTACCCAAATCCTCAATTGTCCATACACCTTCAGATATATTTACCAAACGGGCATGACACCGAGAAACGCCAGCAAAAGGTAATGATAAGTCACATTCTGGTAAACGTCCAATAGTGAAAACCTCTCTATCCACTGTCACCGTTTTGAAGGTATTTCCATCTTTTAGGCGCAGCTGTAATTCTGTCATGGGTGTTTCTACTTTAGAAGCTGGGAATACAAGCATTACATATGCAGTTTAAGACATACCAATACTTTATTTCTGACCTTGTTTTGTTGATGATAATACAATCTCCGGCAAATAATTATACCAATTCAAATAATGTTGGCGACACATACATTGTAAGGGCACGGCATCCACAATCTTTTAGTGTATAAAACTATCACTCTGGTGCTGTGATCTGTCCCATTCTTGTTTCAAAATGGTATTATATGCGGTTATTGCTTCTTCGTGAGATATTTTTACTTAATTTGAGACTGGCAACAATTTAATCTCTGATGATGCGATCGCTACAATAATTAGCACAATAGCACCAACTCCCTCTCAGTAAAATACCGGGTACTACATCTCAATCAACAACCAAAATACCCCTGACCAAAAAATAAACAGTCAAAATCAGTCTCAGCCTAAAAACAACTGTATCGTGGTTGTGCGATCGCCCAATTTACGTTCTTCGTCTGGAGGTAGAAAAACAGGAAAGGTGATTAAAGCCGGGACTAAGGTAACGGCGACTGGAAAGCAAGAAAATGGCTGGGTAGAGATTAGTTCTCCACATTCAGGTTGGATTTGGAAACGTCGTACCAAGAATAAATGTCCTGGTAGTTAATCAAATTTTTTGGGGATAGAAACACCAAAAAAGTAGCAATAATAGAAATAGCTCAAATATATTTCAATACGGTTTAAACCTCATTCATGTTGAAACCTGGAGTTTATAATTATTCAGATATGTCATTGCGACGTTCGCTCTTAGCGTTCCCGCAGGGTAGGCAGCAATCCCAAAGTCATGTTTAAAACTACGGTTCTCAAGGTAGACGAGGTTTAATGGAGAAGAATCGTAGGTTGGGTTGAGCGATAGGGAAACCCAACAAATCTTTGATAACCTTGGGTTGCGTTCCTTAAGTCAACTGTATTGCAATATATTCCGATTCAGGATTACTGTCAGGAATTACCATGACTCAAGTAACAAACAAACTAACAACCTTTGAAGAATTTATTGAGTGGTATCCTAATAACGGTGTACGCTATGAGCTACATCAAGGGGTAATTGTCGAAATGCCACCGCCAACAGGCGAACATGAAAATGTGATTGGATTTTTAGTTCAAAAAATCACCATAGAGTATGTGCCTCTAGGACTACCTTACCGTATCCCCAAAACAGGACTAGTCAAAACTCCTGACAATGGTTCAACCTATTCCCCAGATATTTTATTAGTAAATCATGACAATCTGGTCAACGAGCCTTTGTGGAAAAAGCAATCCACACTCATCCAAGCTGCATCAATTCCCTTAGTGGTTGAGGTTGTGAGTACGAATTGGCGGGATGATTACCATCATAAGTTTGGCGATTATGAAGAAATGGGCATTCCCGAATACTGGATTGTCGATTACGCAGCGTTAGGTGGTAAACGGTTTCTTGGTAATCCCAAACAACCAACTATTACTATTTGTGAATTAGTAGATGGCGAGTATCAAACTACCCAATTTCGAGGTAATACCCCAATAGTATCTCCTTTATTCCCTAATTTGAATCTTACAGCACAACAAATTTTTGATTCTGCTTTGTAACTTCTCAAAGATGGTCTTTTGTTTCTGGCAGTGGAAGGGGTTTTGTGGTATCTGGAAGGCTGGTGTAAATCGTCTCCAGATTCATAACCCGTTCCTCCAACGCCTTCACAGTTTGAGCTAAATGAGCCTCTTGAAGCTGGCGTTTATCGGGTGAAAACCAAACTGCTGCTGTCCCACCGCCAGCACCCAGAATCACCAGAAGGGGCAATATAATTCCACTCTCGGTGATGGCAACTAAGGGGACACACACGCCCAACATACCAATAGCACAGCCCCAGATAGCAGATGTTGCCTTAACTTTTGGATTTTTTTCAGTAGATTTGTGACTCATATCGCTTTCCTCATTTAATGGCTATGTGACACCTCTAAATCACCATAAATCGCAATAATTTAGAGTTTTTTGAACTCACCTACCCTAGAGGAATCCCAAGCCCTAGAGACTAGCTCTAACTTGATTGAATACCTAATTAGGTAGCTAAATTACAGGGATCGCCACATCCCTTTGAGAGAATTGGTACTACTGAGCCACAA
>JAAUYI010080713.1_pt1 | contig 41187 bp, 45 predicted proteins | sample 7278041 | NCBI WGS metagenome assembly JAAUYI01 (sample SAMN14350216, study PRJNA611818) | marine sediment metagenome | isolation source: surface marine sediment (0.6m) | place: French Polynesia: Moorea | collected 2018-08
ACAAATGGACCATGCCCATTCCTAACTGGAAATCTGCTCTCAACTGGTTTGCTATTCATTTTCATGATAGATTTCCTTTCTCTTTTACACACTTCTCTTGACAGACTCAAATATAGTTTAATAAAAGTTCAGAACACCCCAATTGCAATGTTAGTAGGTTTGTCCTTTTCTCTCACTAATCCTCCTCCAATTACACCTATTGAACCATTATCACACTCAATTAAATACCCTGAATCACCAAGTTCTATAGTTCCGTTTAAAACAATATAGTGGTGTCTTCGGCTTATTGGTTCTAAGGTTATACCTAAATCTGAGTGTGAGTAAATAGTTCCACTCATCTTAAGATGAGGTATTTTACATTTAGTCCCAGAGGTTGCATTTATAACTGACTCCATACGTCTTAGTAAAAAAATATATTTTGAATCCTTTCCGTGTAAAATTGCTAATTGAGCAATAAAATCTGGTTTTTGAGTAGTATTTTCACCTACGCCATGACCGGGTACTACACAATGTCCAGCTGTAATTCTTGATGTTGGCTCACCATTTTTATTCATATGATCAGTAGCCTTACAAGAAATATTATCTAGCTGAGCTTTTTCCCATCCTGTTGATATCACTCTCAATCCACTGGGGACAGGAATAGATTGTAGATTTGTTTGAACCGTTTGCTTGTTAGTTTGTTTTTTTGTTATTGGGTTTTGCTGTTTGTTTTGCGGAATAAATTTATCTCTTGGTCCTTTAAAATGCATACTGAGAGATAAAGCTGTTGTTAGTACTAATTGCTGGATAACCATTCTTCGACAAAGTAAATCGCGCAAAAAGACTAGCAAATTATTGGTTGGGCTAGTCTAAAGTTTGCATTTGCGTAAAGAAAAGTTAACGATGTTTTGCAGTTTTATTAATTAAAAACCTCAAGTATGACTAGCTAGTACTTGAGGTTTAGAAAATGAAGTTAGAAGTTTTTGAATAAGGATAAGGTTGAAGGAATTATTGAAAGATATGAAGAACTTCATGAAAAATTCAAGATACTACAATACCAATGTTTGTCAATCCTCCATTTAACTTTAACCTTATCCCTCCTCCAATAACACCTTTTGAACCGTCATTACACAGAACAATGAATCCCGAATGTCCAGGCTTTATAGTTCCATTAGAATTTAAATAATAGTGTCTTGGACTTATTAACTTGATATCAAATTTTCCATTGTTATTTGTGTCAAGCCCTCTAGTTGATAAAATAGTGCCACTTTGGCCAAGACTTGGTATTGTGCATTTAGCACCAGAAGATGGTTGTTTCGCTGATTTTACACCTCTAAAGAAAGCAACTTCTTTTGAATTCTTTATTAAAAGAGCTACTTGAATAATAAAATCTGCTTTTTTAGCAGCTGCAGTTACTCCAGTCCCATTCAGCCAACAATGTGAAGCTGAAAGAACTGATGCGATATTACCATTTTTGTCTTGAATACCTGTCTCATTGCAATCAACTTGTCTTCTTCTATCGGAGTTAACTTCTCTCCATTTTGTTATTGCTTTAAACCCTTTAGGGACTGGAATTTTTTGTAGATTTGTTTGAGGTTTAAGTTGTTTTGCTATTGCATTTTGAGGTTTTTCTGTTGGAATATATTTATTCTTTGGTTGTGCAAGATGTATACCTACGGATAAACCTATAGAAGCTAATTGATGAATAACCATTGTTTGATAAAAATATTTAGGCCCAAAAGTTTAGCAAGTTGCAGTTTTCTTTTGTTTGAAAGTTTATCTTTAAATAAGATTTGATTAGTGTATTGCTCGTTGTCTCAGTAGTCAATTCAAAAATTTTTATATAAATATTACGATCTAAAAAGCACCAATGACTTGACTGTGGTTTGCTTTTACCCTTGATGAAACAACTCCTTTGGCTGTAACCTTCTTTCCTTCAGGATCTTTGCATTCAATATAAGCACCTGAGTACCCCTTTTGAGATTCTAAACCTGTCGATTTTAAAAAATATAAGCTTGGTTTCTCTTCTCCGTATATCAAATTGCCTAACTTAGTTGCTGAGTTTCTAATTTTGCCTACAACAGTATATGAATTGTCAGGAATATTTTTGCCAATAATCTTACATTTATCGCCTTTCGAGGGCTGAAGAAGAGAGATGAGAATTCTAAATTCTTTATTGATAGGATTGAATTGTACAATAGTGTCATTCAATGTTCTGACATTCTTTAAAACACAATGAAGTACAGTTAAGTAAGTTACTGGTAGTGTATTTATTTTAGTAGCCCTGCATGCTCCTACTTTGCTTGATTTAATCCAAGGAGATATAGTTGTAAATCTATTTGGAACTGCAGGTATTGTTGTGAATTCTCTTTTTTGTGAAATTTGTAACTTTTTTGCTTTTTTATTAATTTTTACTTCTTCAAATTTGTGAGAAGTTAGTTGATTTGTAGTTACTTGATTTTGTAAATGAGTATAACCTTGAACAAGTAATGGAGAAACTAAAAAATGAATAACCACTTAAGTTGATAAATAAGTCAATCTCTGAATTGTATAAAATACTTAATGTGATCCTTTAAAAGTTTATTTTTAAATAAGAATTAGTCAATGTAGATAAGTCATAAACTTAAATATTTTTACCTTTTAGGAGAAGGAGGTTTATTTCGTGTATAAGTTCCTGATCCATCAAGTCTTTCTATTCTTTCATTAGGTGGTGGGGGTGTAGGTTCATGCTTTTCTTTGATGTGTGGTGTACAGCTAGTTATAGTGAGAGCACCGGCTACACTGGCTAGCTTAGGAACTAAACCTATTTTCATAATACAAAACTTAAAAACCAAGGCAGACTGATATGGCAGATATTGCTGTAATTGTCTAAACTTTTGGGTGATTGTAACGCTAATTGTTTTTGAGCTTCTATTTACTTATTAATATCCACATTGCTCATAAAGATTACTTAAAGCGGTTATAGAGGATAAATCTGAGGGTTGCATGTTTGGTACTTTAGAAACCCCTTCGAAAGGAGTTGGCCCTCTTCTAAGCATGTTATTTAAATTTTCTGCAAGTTGAATGGAGTATGGGCGATCTAAATTTAAGTGTATTGTTTTGAAGGGCAATCTAACTCTTCTTCCACCTTCAACAATTAGTTTACTTTGATAGATTAATGAATTAACTTGAGCCATTGCAAACTCAAACGATACATATTTATTAGAAGGGAAACGATATAAAGTACCATCTCTTCGGTAAGGTCTGTCTAAGTGCACTTCTCCAACAGTCTTTAATCCGGAGGCGTCACTAACAGAGTTTAAATAATTGCCTGCCGGTCCAACGAATGTTAGCCATCCCGAAAACTCAGAAACAGCTTTAGCTAGCTGCTCAGCAAAAACGGTATCCACTCCACATTTGTAATACATTGCTCCATGTGGTCTAACGTGGGTTATTTCAATACCAACGCTTTTAGCCAAGCCAAAAATAAAACCTAATTGCTGAAGAACACAAGCTTTTAGTTCTTCATGGTCTAATCTAATTTCTTTTCTTCCGAACCCTGCAATATCGTTATATCCTATGTGAGCTCCAACCGAGAGACTTTTTTCTTTAGCTTTCCTTAGAGCCTCCAAAACGCTTACTGAGTCACCAGCGTGACCTCCAGCGGCAATGTTAACGCTGCTTACGAATGGTAAAAGTTGCTCTTCATCCTTATGAGAAAATGGTCCCCACTTTTGTGCTAAGTCACAGTTTAAATCTACGATCCATTTTGGGTTATATGAACCTCTATCTCTAGGACGTCTGTTGTTGTAATGTCTCATTTACGAAGAAATAAATTAAGTAAAAGTCTATATGGTGTTTAAGTTATGAGCAATTAAAAAGCTGCACTATATCAAATTACGAGCCGAGTGTGTTTTCTAGTCAAGCACGAAATCAACTAGGATTATACCCTGCCTAAAACATTAAAGTATAAAAATTTAAAATCATGCATTGCTCATTCTCTCTAAACTCTATCCATTGGATGAAGAAAACAGAGAGAGAATATCTTTGGAAAAAGATTTTGTCATATCACTCAAACTTTGCTCTTTGCTCTCTTGAAATCCAAAGCTGTTCGTATTAACGAAAGAATCCGTGTTTTGTTTAGATTGTCTGTCAATCATAAAAGTAACTATTTTTTGTGCATGTTCTAAGTCTTCAGGTGAAATTACTAGACCAACCGATGTTGATTTATCCAAAGAACTTGTCGACTGTCTAACAATTTTTCCATTGATTGAAGGTAAATTATCCAATGGTGCTTCGAAACTAATCTGACAAATTTCACCAATATTCAAATCAACTGCATCTTCAAACCTAAGACTAAAACCACTATCAGAAATATCAACACAAATGGCTTTAATATAGTACTTAGATTGACCAATTAGACACTTGACTGGTGTGAGGCAAAATATACGTGGACTTTTACGTCCAGAATCTATTTGGTAATAGTTAGGTCTTGAAATTTTGTAAACTTCAGCATAGTCAGAGTGTCCCATTTTTTGAATGATGCTACTTTCCCAAACTTCCATTTCTCCAAAAGGAGTTTTCATTAATTTAATATTATGACCCTCTTGAAAATCTATTGACCGGATAATAACGTTTAATTGCCACTTTGGATCGGGTTTTACAGGATTTTTCATGTAGTATTGTCCCGCTTGCTCTCTTACAATAACCGGTATTTTTACCTGACAATCGTTTAGATAGCTAAACTGAGCAATTATTGGTTTATTTAGAATTAATAAATTTGTTGCTTGAGTGTTAGAAGCAGTTTGTGTGGAAGAATTCATTGATTATTCATAACCTGATGATAATCATTATTCCCAAAATATTCGTAAAGCTATTTACTTCCCTAAAAATGTTATAAGCCGGCTCCATTTATAAGTGGGTGAGCCGGCATTAAAACTTTAGGCTTCTATTATAAGTAAACAGTTTTTTATAAATGAGCCTCTAAAGATCCCCCTTCAGAGTGCTCAATAATGTAAGGCTTTTTTTGCAGTATTTTTCATAAAGCCTTAAAAAGTTTTAAGCTTTTATGTTTTTTAAAATTTCTCTCTAGGAAGTTCCCCCTATTCTTGTGGGATTGACAAGTTTAATTTTCTTTTATGGAGTGGAACGACAATCTTATAACAGTCTTCTTTCAATAATTCACTTAGATGTCAAATAATCCAAATATACCTAGCGATTCTGATTTTAACCCTCAAAATCCATCAAATAATCTAGGTGGTACTAGTCAATATCCAGTTTCGAAATCAGATTTAAAAAGCGCATCAAAACAATTGATGACAAATTTGAATGAAGAAAAGAAGAAAGAAGAGAAGGTAAATCCAACTCCTCAAAATAAAAAAAACAACAAGGACAAAACCCCTCAAAACCAGAAAGAGAAAAACAAGAAAAACAAAAAACTAGTTTTTTTCATGATATTTTTAGCAATTCTATTAATACCCATGCCGAAACAAGTTGGGGGTGATGTTGAAATCTCGGGAGCTCCAACTGTAAATCAAGCTCTAATAAGACCAACTGTCAACGGAACTTTAAGAGAAATCTTTATAAAATCGGGACAGAAAGTAACGGCTGGAGAGACTATTGCCTCTTTGAGAAATTGGGAAATTGAAGAAAAGATTTTAGAAGGAGAAAAACAATTAGCCAGATTATCCAATTCTGCAAGAGCTTTGAATGCACAAGTGCAGGTAGCACAAGAAGAATACGCAAGGTCTAATGAAGAGTACAAAAGACAAAAAGCTGAGAGTTCTTTCATTCAACGCCAGGCAAAGGCTCTAGAAAGCGAAGATGGTATAAATGCACCTAGAATTCAATCAACCAGAAAACAGTTAGAGCAAATAAAACTTCAGGCCGAAAGCTTAAGTCAAAGGGCAGCTTTACATAAATATCTTTCAGAAGAAGGCGTATATCCTAGACAATCAGCATTGCAATCCGCATACGAAGCTGCTTCTGCTGCTAAACAATCAGAGGCACTATCCGCACAACTCAAAGCGGAGGAAGCTGAGCTCAAAGAAAGTGCAATTGAAAATACAATTAAGTTAAACGAAGTAAGAAGATCTGCTCAAGCCAATTTACAAAGATTAAATGCAACCAAACAAGAGCTTTTCGTTAATAACGCACAGCTTGGAGAAGCAAAAAAACAATTAGAAATTTATAGAAAGCAAAAAGAAGAGCTAATCCTCAAATCTCCAATAGATGGAACTGTACTCACCTTGAAGACAGATTTATTGCTAGGACAAAACTTTAATAAAGGTGACACTATTGCGGTGATAGGAAACTTAAAAAAAGTAAGCGTCACTCTTCAATTACCTGAAGAAGATCGGGCTTTTGTTAAGAAAGAACAAGAAGTTACAGCTAGAATTAGAGCGATTCCTGATGAGGTATTCAAAGGAACTGTCGATGAAATTGCTCCAGTAACCAGTGAAACCGGAGAAGAGACTTCTGCTAGAAGAATTTGGGATATAAATATGGTTCTTAAAAATAACCAAGGATCTTTAAGACCGGGGATGACAGGTTATGCCAAAATACACACTGGACATTGGAGACCTCTTTTATTTTTAGCTTGGGATGAGTTATATAAAGCCTTTAGACTTGACCGTTATATGGATAGAAATCCGTTAGCATTTTTGTCACTAAAGGGTAATGTTTAGTTTCTAAATCATTAAGAATTGTGCTTTAGTGCTTTAACTATCTCTTTGCCAAGTAATTCACCAGAAAAATTTTGTTGGCCGGTGATTAATTTTCCATCTCTTTGAATAAAAGGAGTAAAAGCAGCTTCCTTTTTGAAATTTGCTTTGTTTTCAATCAAAGCATCTTCTAAATAAAAGGGGACATATTTAGCTCCAATTTTTGATTCAGCCATTTTTTCTTCTTCATTGGTGAAACCAGTAACTTGTTTATTAGCCACTAAGAAATCGCCATTGGGTAGTTTTACATTTACTAAAGCCGCACTACCGTGGCATATAGCAGAAACAAATTTTTCTTCTTGCCAAAAGCTTAGAATGATTTCTTGAACCAGTTCATTATTAGGGAAATCGTAAATTGCACCATTGCCTCCAGAAAATAAAATAAAGTCATAATCTTTTGAGCTGATTTCTGAAAGACTCTTTGTATCCTTCAATAAGTTATTTTTATTAGTCAAAAAGTCTTTGCTGAGATTGTCTTCAGTATTCATTCCGTCTGGATTGTTTGGATCACTGAATGGATCAACAGGAATATCACCTCCTTTTATGCTTAAAATATCAAATTCAAAACCTGCTTCTTCAAACTCTTTAATTGGATGTGTTAATTCCGGAAGCCATAAACCTGTTGGGTAGCCTGTGCTTCCAAGAACATTATGACTAGTAGATACAATTAAAGCTTTTTTTGACATTATTAAAACGAAGATTAAGATGTATTCTAAGATATCAGTTTAACTGAAAATAAATGGCTCGCTTAGCTTTTCAAAAGGTGAAGCTCATTAATACCGTATTTATGCTGAAGTAAAACCTCCATCCATAATAAGACTTTGTCCCGTCGTCCAAGTTGCATCCTTGCATAAATAAAGAACCGCTGAAGCAACCTCTTCAACTTTTCCTGTTCTACCCATTGGATGCATTGATTTAATCATCTCTTTCATTTCTTCTTTATTGCCTGTAAAACGACTGTACAGTTCCGTTTCAACTGCTCCTGGAGAAACGGCATTAATTCTAATGCCTTCTTTTGCATATTCAAGTGCAATAGATTTAGTTAAACCAAGAACGGCGTGCTTAGCGGCTATATAAAGTGGAACATGAGACATTCCTATATGACCCGCAACAGACGAGGTATTAATAATAGAACCGCCCCCAGACTTTTTGATAAGAGGAATCTCTTCTCTCATTGACATCCAGACCCCCATCACATTTACATCAATCACCTGACGATAGTCTTCAACTGTTTGTTTTTCGAGAGGTGTAGGAACTTGCTCCACCCCTGCGTTATTAAAAGCAAAATGAAGCCCTCCAAATTCTTCAAAAGCTTCTTTCATTGAGCGTTGAATGAAAGATTCATCGGTTACGCTCCCGGCAAAGCTGATTACTTTTACCTTATGCTTTTTGAGTTTTTCTAAAGCAATTGAGTTTTGTTCGGACCGTCTTCCGATAATTGCAACGTTAACTCCATTACTTGCGAAAAGTTCTGCTGTTGCGAGACCAATTCCGGAGTTTCCTCCAGTGATGATTATGCTTTTATCTTTCATATTCGTACTAATTTTCCTTTCAAAAGTTCTATTAACTGCTTAATTAGTTTTAGAAGCCACACTGAACATAGCTGATAGTAGTTATCTTCGCTCCTTGAAAAAGTAAAAACAAACTATTACTCAAATCCTATGGTTTTAATGAAGAATAATCAATAATTTGTTAGTTGGACATTACTCACTTCTAAAATTTAACTTACAAACTACTCTTTCATAAAAGGTTTCAAAAGATTGTTTAGAAATTCTTCTTCTCCTACAAAGAAAACTTCTTGAACTGCCCCTCCAGAATGAGCTAAAGCTTTAAGACCAGTTGAGGTTGGTGTAACTCTTCTTATGATCAATTGACTACTGACTTTCTTTACAGGCTTTATTTCCCCTGGAATCATAGATTTTATTTCTTGAACTTTTTGTAAAGACTCAAGAAATTCTCTAAGTCCTTGAATCATTCCATGCTCGTATTTTATTTTTCCGGCTTTTGCTCTATATTTCATTCATTTTTAAGCACTTAGTCTTCTTTCGGTTGCCCAAAAGCTGCTAGAGCTGCTGAATAGAATGCCTATTATTGTTAAGATGATTAAAACTTGTGTCAGTTCTTCACCACTTGGCCAAAATAAATCTACTAAACCGAATTGTTGCATCATAATTTTTTGCCAATTGTATCTTGCAAACACATCAATTGTTATTAGCAAGCTTCCCGCAACCAAAGCGCTAACCAGCCCATATAATATTCCTTGAAGAATAAATGGACCTTTTATGAACCAATTGGTTACCCCCATAAAACGTAGTAAGTTCAATTCTTCTTTCCTGGATCTAATAACCAATTCAATCGTATTAAAGTTGATAACAAAAGTTGCGGCAGCTAGCAATCCCGAGATAAAAGTGCCCAGCAGAATCAATAAGTTTTTTACAACATTCAATTTACGTACCATTGTTGGTGCATAACTTATGTGTTCAACCTCTTTCTTCCATCCATTCACCTTGTATATCAATGGTGCAGCCTCTTGAGGTTTACTGACTCTTACTGTGAGCGTATTTGGCATACTGTTCAAAGAATCATCCAAATCAATTTGCAGCATAGACTTTGTTTGTTCCCAAGCTTCTTCTTTAGTTGTAAGTTTCATGTTTACAACCTCTTTAAACTTGTTCAGTTTACGCTTCATTGAATCAGGATCTGTTCCATCTGTTAAGTGAATAGAAAATTCCGTCTGAGAACCTAACAAGTTTGCAGCAATTTTTTTTAAGCTAACGCTGAACTCAAGCATAATGCCAAAGACAACCAGAGTAGACATCAGTATGCTTATGATGACTATGTTTTGCCATCCGCTTCTCCACATTCCCAGACCAGCTTCTGCAAAGATTCTCACTAGCATTCTCAAGAATCTCATCATAAAAGCAAGCTCCCAAACATAGGTAAATTACTAGGTTCTGTATCCATAACTATTTGCCTATCTGCAACGGAAAGCTGGATTATCCTTTTTTTTAGTTGATGAACTCGCGGATCGTGAGTGGCTATCAACATGGTCATTTTTAGTTTTTCGTTTATCTCTTTAAATAATTGAAAAATTTTAAGAGAGTTCACCGGATCTAAATTTCCAGTTGGCTCATCTGCTAACAAAACTGGTGGATTGATAACGATGGCTCTTGCAATACCAACCCTTTGACGTTCACCACCCGAAAGATGTTGAGGCATTTCTTTGGATCTATCCAATAGTCCAACTACATTTAAGGCACCTTCGACCCGATATCGAATTTCTTTTTCACTCGCACCTTGGGCTCTCAATATGTATGCAACATTATCAAAAACATTTAAATGGTTTAATAACCTATAATCCTGAAAAATTAATCCTATTCTTCTTCTAAGCTGTGAATAATCAGCAAGTCTGCTTATATCTACTCTGCCTATTAGAACTCTTCCACTGGAGAACTGCTCTGCTTTGTATAAAATTTTTAAAAGAGTGGACTTACCTGCACCACTTTCACCAATTAGGAAAACCATTTGTCCCATTGGTATATGCAGGCTAACGTCTTTCAATGCGACTTGGCCATTATCATATTCTTTACAAACCCGGTAAAGCTCTATCATATAGAGGATATATTAAAACATTCTATTTGACTTTGAATGATTATTACATAAACAAGACAAACTTAATACCTGATGTTACTAAGCTTCTAACTTAGGAAAAATATCTAATTCAGTGTCAGAGTATATATAAGCTTTCTTACCATCGGCTCTTTGAGAATAACCCTTTTTGCTTCTTTTCTTCTTTGTACGATCAGCTACTGTGTTCACTCTTAACACTTTTGCGTTGAATAGCTTTTCGAATTCTTCAGCAATTTGATACTTGTTTGAAAGCCTAGACACATAAAAGCAATAACACTTATTTTGAGCAGCTTGAGTTGTTTTGTATGTGATTACTGGTTTTAAAATAACTCTGTTTTGATTTTCTGAAGCGGCTTTAGACATAGTTTTATATACCTTCCTTTTCTGAATTAGACGCTACTAAATTAGATTCTTCACCTTTCATTCCTTTTCTAAGCTTTCTTGTGAGAAGCCAAGATTCTATTTCCCTCAATGTTTCTTGATCTACGAATGTAACTTCTGAATTGAATAAATCGTGAGGATTAAGATTTTGCCAATGTAATACTTTACACTTGGGAATATTAGAAAAGCTCTTTGATATGAACGAAGATGTATCTTTTGAACCATCAACTAACAATAAAATCTTTTTACCTTCCACTTTAAAAGGTTCCAAAAAAGACAAGGCATCTTTAGTTTTTGGTAACTTAATTTCTGGAGATTTGTCAAGAATTATTATTTCCTCTTTTTTGAGAGAGAGCGCTGAACATAAAGCCTTAAGACGTGCTCTTTTAGGCATTTTGTTTTTTATTAAATGGTAGCGTGGCCCAAAAATAACTCCACCACCCCTAAATAAAGGAGATCTAGAAGAACCAGCTCTTGCTCTACCAGTTCCTTTTTGCCTCCATGGCTTAGCACCACCACCTCTAACTTCAGTTCTGGTTTTCGTTGATGCCAATCTGGCTTTTCTTTTGTGCTGTAAGAGTAATAACTCATGAACCAAGTGAGGACTTGGTTCTTCCAAGAAGACATCGTCAGATAAATCAATATCTCCTACTTTTTTATTTTGTTTATTGATTAATTCAAGTTTCATAATTTTTCTCCAACTTTAATTAAGCAGCCTTTCTTTTGCCGATTAAAAGCGCATTTCTGTTCCATTCACCCTTTTTATTGCTTGGTTTAACACTAACAATGGCTCCTTTATGTCCTGGTACAGCACCTTTAATTAATAAAGCTTTCTGTTCTGGAACGTATTTAACTAAGGTCAATTTTGAAATTGTAATATCTTCATTATCTCTTCCAGCCATTTTTAGACCCTTAAACACACGGCCTGGTGTTGTTCCCGGCCCTGCAGAACCTATTTGTCTGTGGTGTTTTGTACCGTGTGTCATCAATCTTCTGTGTTGATTCCATCTCTTAATACGTCCAGATGTTCCTCTTCCAATAGGTCTACCCGTAACATCAACTAGACAACCGTTATCCCCCAAAACTTCAGCTGGGTTGAGCTCTTTACCAAGTTCGTATTTTTCCACCTCTTCTCCCGAAACTCTAAATTCTTTCAGGATTCTGAAAAGTGGTAAATTGTTCTTTTTGAGATTTCCTAATTCTGGTTTTGATAACTTTTCTTCTTTAGAAGCTTCATTTGCACCAATTTGGATTGCTGTGTAACCAGTTTTCTCTTTGGTCTTTTTCTCTGTAACTACGTTTTCGAGTAGTTCAAGAATGGTTACAGGAATTGCATCACCGTTTTCATCAAAGATTTGAGTCATTCCGACTTTTTTTGCCAATAGTCCTAGCATTAATTCTTCGCCTCCAATACTTGAACTTTAACACCTACTCCGGAGGGGAGATCCATTTTTTGTAATGCCACCATAGTTTCGTCTAGTGGATTAATTATTTCAATGAGTCTGTTATGTACTCTTATTTCAAAATGTTCCCCTGAACGCTTATCAACGTGGGTGGAACTATTAACACAGTATCTTCTTCTTTTTGTAGGGAGTGGAATAGGACCACTTATTTCAGCACCCGTTTTTTCAATGATTTCTGCGAGACCTTTTGTAACAGAGTCAATTTGCCTTGCATCAAAGCTCTTCAGCCTAATTCTTACCTTACTTGAGGATGAAATTCCAGAGGAAGATGCTGAATTCTTCTTGGTTTTTGTTTTCGACATTTCTTAAATTAACAATATACAGATTTCAAGCATTAGATTATAACGTATGTTCCGGTTAGAATGTGGAAAATCGCATTATCTAATTAAGTTTCTGCTGAGTTTGTAAATATTTGAGCGTTTAAACAGTAACACGTATTTGTGGCTCTTTCGATGGCAATAAAAAAGGAGTGAAATATTCCACTCCTTTTAAAAATATAAAATATTAATATGTTTGAAATTATTGATTACTCAACAATTTCAGTTACAACTCCGGCTCCAACGGTTCTTCCACCTTCACGAACAGAGAACTTCATTCCTACCTCTACTGCGATTGGGTTAATTAGCTCAATATCCATTTTTACACGGTCACCTGGCATAACCATTTCGATAGATTGCCCATCATCACTGGTGAATGCAGCAATAGTTCCAGTTACGTCAGTTGTACGTACATAGAATTGAGGACGATATTTAGGGAAAAATGGAGTATGACGTCCACCTTCTTCTTTTGTTAAAACATAAACCTCAGCTTTGAATTTTGTATGAGGAGTTATGCTTCCTGGCTTAACTAATACTTGACCTCTTTCGATTTCCTCTCTCGAAATACCACGCATTAGTAATCCAACGTTGTCTCCAGCTCTACCTTCGTCTAGTGTTTTGCGGAACATTTCAACCCCAGTAACAACAACTTTTTTAGTTTCTGGGTGAATACCTACCAGCTCAACTTCGTCACCGGTTCTAACAATACCTCTTTCAATTCTTCCGGTAGCTACAGTTCCACGTCCTGTGATTGAGAAAACGTCTTCAACAGCCATCAACATAGGCTTGTCTATATCACGTTCTGGAGTTGGAATGCTTTGATCAACTGCTTCCATTAACTCAAGAATTTTATCAACCCATTTGTCATCACCTTTTTTAATTGATGGGCTTTCCATTACTTTATCTAAAGCGCATTTAGCAGAACCAGTAATAATTGGAATATTGTCACCATCAAAGCCGTACTTACTTAAAAGTTCACGTGTATCCAATTCAACCAATTCAAGAAGCTCTTCATCCATACTAGGATCGTCAGTTTTGTTCAAGAAAACAACTAAGTTTGGAACACCTACTTGTCTTGCTAAAAGAATATGTTCTCTAGTTTGAGCCATGGGACCGTCAGTAGCAGCAATAACGAGAATAGCACCATCCATTTGAGCGGCACCTGTAATCATGTTTTTTACATAGTCAGCGTGGCCTGGGCAGTCTACGTGAGCATAGTGTCTGTTATCTGTTTCATATTCAACGTGAGCTGTATTAATGGTAATACCACGAGCTTTTTCTTCTGGTGCTGAATCGATGTCTTCATACTTTTTAGCTTCTGAGCCACCAGCAGCAGCGAGAGTACATGTAATAGCTGCAGTTAAAGTGGTTTTACCATGGTCGACGTGACCGATAGTTCCAATATTTACGTGGGGCTTATTACGCTCAAATTTTTGGCGAGCCATTATTAAATCCTTTCCTCAGACTTTTAACTTTAAAATCCAAAAACAACACAATTGTCTTATTGTAATTGATTTTGATACTTAGTCAATAGATTTATAAAAAAGGAATTCAGATTATTTATAAATAAAAATAGCTACAAAATATATTGCGAACTAATTCAACTTATTCTTCAGAAGGAGATGGGGACATACTGTTGAATCAAAGAGGTAACTAAAGTGAAAACTAAAGACGCCAAAAGAGCGAACCAAAAATTTTGAACATAAAGTCCGTCTAAAAATTTATCAACAATCATTATTAGAACAGCATTAAATAAAACTAAAAATACTCCCTGGCTTACGATCCTATTGATTTCTTCCAAACCAAAGTAGTTAAATGCATAAGTTATAAGCGTATTTAAAATTGCATAGGTAACAACTACAAAAATAGAAGACTTGAAGTCTTTCAGTTTAATTCCAGGAAGAACCTTAACGATTAAAAACACAACGATTGAGTTAATTAAAAGACTGATTATAATTTTAATAATCTCATCTTGAGATAAATCCATTGAAATTGATAGTAAGGTTAACTTTATTTTCTTTTTAATTTACCATCCAAAGATGTTGTGTACTTAAATATAAAAATCTAATTAAAAAGAAAATACTAATTTGGGGCAAAGTTTTTCCTCATTGGATAATTCTGTAAATTCAAGGCTTATTTCATATTTCTTAACTTTCTTAACCCAGGGTTTACACTAATTCATTAAAGTGCCTTTAGGGATTATAGAAATGTTTTGATTGAGGCATTGTTGGGGAGATGAATAACTATAAATATGTTGATTTAGCTCATAAAGCTATAAATAATTTATTTAAAAATGCAAAACAACGAAAAGAATCTAACCCAGCAAGAAAGAATGCTTATGATGATTTGAAAGTTCTCAATAAGCTAACAGAAATCAAAGCAACGAAATATGATGTTTCTCACTTCCGCGTATATAAGATTGACTTAGATCCTTCTACCAAAGGAGATGAATTTTATGTGGAAAAAAAGATTCTCATTAACTGGTTTCAAAAAAATTTACCGAACTCAAGAACCTTTAATGAGGAAATATTTAATGCTCAGGGTTCTTCAGTAGGACAGTCAGATAAAACCCAGTTTAGTCAAGACCCAGTGAAGAGTTTTCTCAGTCAAGCAATAAGGTTTGATGACTCTATTTTGAGAGGAAATAATTGGACATATTCTATAGCAAGTACTCCAGCTAAGTTCCAAAATAAAGCTGCTAAAACTATTGAAAGAGAAGCTAATAAGTATCCTCTTAATATTCTTCAGGAAAACTTAAGCACAATTTCAATATTTCAAAAAATCAGATTTCCAATTAACGGCAAAGGGTACGAATATGCAGGAACATACAACGGGAAAAATCTGATTTTAAAAAATGATTATGAACTAGCTAAAACTTTTCATCATGAGTTTTCATCAGTTTTGATGCAACAATACCCCCGCGAAACTAAGATGTTAAAAGAAGAGTTTTATAGTTTGTCTCCTCAGTATACTTTTGGAGGTCCTTATGGAGGGGTAAAGTTTTTAGCAAAATATGAAGAAGGACAAATAAAGTTTGATGCTTATACACAAACCTTATTCAGCAAGGGCTTTGTTAATTCTTATGGAACTTCTACTTTTGAGGAGGATGTGAACACTTTGTCTGAAGATCTTTTTGCAGGGGAGAAAAGACTTTGGGAAGCTTATAACAAGTTGGAAAACAATAAAGTTAAATATCCATTATTAAGAGCAAAAATAGACTCATTAATTGCATTTTATAATAGGATTGATTCGCAATTCACAAAAGCTTATTTCCAGAGTTTTGTTAGTTAAAATCCTTGACTGATACTGATTTACACAAATAAACAAAGATATAGAGACTAATGCTGGATGATAAATTCAGGCCTTTACTTCCTAAATTTACAGGGCCATTAATCAAATTATTAATTAAATTAAAAGTCACACCTAATCAGGTTACAGTTTTAGGCTTTTTGCTTGCTTGCATTGCATCTTTCTTAATTGGCAAAGATTTAATGCTTTTTGGGCTTATTGTTTGGTGGATTAGTCGACTGGCGGACGGTTTGGATGGAATGTTAGCCCGAGAAACTAATCAAAAGTCATTTTTTGGTGGATACCTCGATATACTGCTGGATATGGCAAGCTACTCAATTATGATTATTGGTTTTGCTTCTCATTACAAGGATATTGCTTATGTTTGGAATTGGATTTTGTTAGGTTATGTTCTTTGTATAACGAGTGTTCTTGCTTTATCTTCGATTATTGAAGGTTTTAAGAATAGTACTCAGAATAATGAGTTGCAAAAAATAATGCTTTCCAATAATAGAACAATACAATTCACAGTCGGTCTGGCTGAAGCAACTGAGACTAACATTATGTACACCTGCTTTACTTTATTTCCCTCTTACGTCTTGCCTTTAGTTTATGTTTGGTTGTTTATGCTTATATTTACTGTTTTGCAAAGAACATTTTTGGCCTGGAAACTGCTTAGAATTCAAACATGAGAGGGAATCTCTATATTTAATCTATTCAGAAAGTTAAGACTAAATATGATGGTGAATAATGATTTTTGTGTTAACGCATTGTGGAAATATTAAGAAGTGTTAATTTTATTCACTCTACAAGATGCAAAAAATATTGATTTATTTTTGCTTTGTTTAGTAATTATTTAGGTCATGAATCCTTATTTAGCAAGATTTTCACGGGAATCCATAATAGAGGGATCTCCTTTATGAAAAGTTTCGCGACTTACTAAATTGCCATTCTGGCTAAAAGTAACAGTTGAGTCATATTCATGACTTCTTACGAAATCTATACTGTCTTGATTTTGAAGTTTCCCGCCTCCAGCATAGGCATTAGCAAAATCTCTAGCAATGTTATGAAGATCTTTCATTCCTCTGCTACCAAAAGTTGATATATTACTTGCATCAAGAGATCTATCCCTGAATTCAACTCTGTCAAACTTGTTTGAGCCTTGTATATCAGCTGAAACATTGTACATTTGAGGGTGATTTTTAGGATCACTCTCAGGGTTGTATCTTGTTACTTCTGGAAAAAACACTGTTAGTCTCTGCTTATTTTGCTTTGCATTATTTTTTACAAGATTATTTTGTGTTTGATTTAGGCTTGTTTGCATTCCAAGTTCGCTCATTGTAGATTGTCTCCTGTCCTTAGCAGTTGATTGTTTCTTTAATCTACAAGACAGGTGTTATCCCTGGGTTAAAAATGCTATCAATTTGTTAGAAATTTTCCTCGGTTATTAATTTACTCTTATTCATTATTCTGGAATTTTGAGCCAGAGCAATACAACCCAATACACCTGCTTCTGATTCTAGTTTGGGCGGGACAATGTATTCACTAATATCGTCTGATATTTCGGGTATCTGTATATAGTTATTGAGTAGATTCTTAGTTTGCTTTCCAACTTTTTTGAGTAAACCTGGAACTTGTGAGATACCTCCACCAATAATTATTTTTTGAGGAGATAAGATGCAAATGACGCTCATTATTCCATTTGCTAAGTAATATGCTTCGAGGTCCCATGCTTTATGTTCAGGATCAATCTCCTTTGCTTTAAGCTTCCATCTTTCTTCAACTGCTTTGCCCGAAGCCAAACCTTCAAGGCAATTATTGTGAAAAGGGCATGAGCCTTGAAAGTCATCATCTGGATGTTTGGGTATTAAAATGTGTCCCATTTCTGGATGCAGAACACCGTGGAGTATTTCTTTATTTATTATTGCTCCTCCTCCAATACCTGTGCCCACAGTAATATAAACTGAGTTGCTTAAGTCTTTGCTTGCTCCCCACTTGAACTCTCCAAAAGCGGCTGCATTTACATCAGTATCAAAGTTAATTGGTAAATTAAGCTCACTTTTTATTGCTCCAACAATATTTGTATTTGCCCAGCCGGGTTTGGGAGTAGAAGTTATATGGCCATATAATTGAGAGCTTTTATGTAAGTCAATAGGTCCAAAGGATCCTATACCAATTGCTTGAATTTTATACTTTTTCTCTTGTTGCTTTAAATATTGGATAACTTCCTTTAGTGTTGTTTGAGGATCTGTAGTTGGAATTGATATCTTTTCTTGAAGATCCTCTGGGTTTGTTCCAACTGCACAAACAAACTTTGTTCCACCAGCTTCAATTCCAGCATAAACTTTTTCCATTAGTTTTTAATATTTAAAGTTAAGCAAAAGCTTACACGAGTCTTGAAAAAATAGAATTCCTAAGCTGAGGTATCTAACGTTCCCCCAACACTGCTATCTCCAGTTGGAGTTGATGTGGTGTTGCTCACTTGATTTGTTGCACCATCTGCAGAATTTGCAGTACTTGAGTCAATATCTTTTTTGTCTATTTTATTAGGTGATCCATTATTCTCAGTTTCTACACCAGAAGTTTGTGATTGCAATTGATTGAATTTTTGATCCTGGATTTTGTTTAAAGCTGCCATTGGATCAAAATCAGGAGGACCACTTACAGAGCCAATACCCATAATATTCCCTTTGAAATAGAGTATATACTAAAAATGCCCTTATTAACTAATTACTAACTTGAGTTTGGGGGATGCCTTGAATAAACCAAAAGTGATCATTAAAAAAAGAAGTGATCATTAAAAAAAGATTCCAAAACTTTAACGATATCTGGTGAATTGTTTTCTTCAGGAAGCTCTAATTCTTGAGTCTGGATATAGTCCTTTTTGTGATTTGTAGCAGGGAAGGTAAGCCCATAAGGACTAATTGAGCTTATTTGAGTAAGTTTTGATCTTGGTATGTTGTTGCTAATCGTCGGGATATTCGTATTAGGAATTAGTCTTCCAAGCCAACGGTTTCCAATAACTGTTAAATCTGGTCTTTTCTCTGTATCTAGCTGAGTTAATAATTTTTCTAAGAGATTATTAACCTTTTCGCCATTTGATCTTCCTAGAACTAATATTGAGTTTGTTGTTTGTTCATCGGGTACTATGCATAAAATAAGAAACTGTGGATTTTGTTCTGTTTTTTGAGAAATGTAATTTGAACTAAAAGAGAATTGTCTCAAAATGTCATCCATGTAGTTTCCAAGTATTATTTTTGTACCTAGTGGGTTCTGAGATTGAACTTCTTGGAAAATTTTATAAATTAACGATTCTGGATGAAGGATAATTATATTCATACTTAAAAGTAATTTATTATCATCTCTGTCAATCAGCTGATGATCTATTTTTGTTGAACCTTTTGCTAATAAAACTTGAATTACGTTATTTAAATCTTGTTTTTGATCATTGAAATCTGAAAATGAATACCTCTTATTCAACACTTGAAGAATTGAACTGTCATTTGACTTTTTTAAGGATTTCAAAAAGTGGTTATTTACTAGGTAGTCGTTGTAGTTAAATATTCCTTCCACTAAGCTTTGAAGTTCATGAGCAATGAATAGTTGGGCATTATGAATATTGTTTTTGAGTATTTGCTCGGCTGCTTTAGGGAATATGAGTGCATATATGCAAGATTTATTTATTTGAATTTGCAAGATAATTTGATTAATTGTTTCAATCAGTGAATTTGGAATTTGGTTTGGATGACTAATTTGTGTATTTCTTAGCTTGTATGCTGTATCCGTTGCGATTGACTCCCTGCAATATTGGATTATTTTTTCTTTTAGAGGAGATTTACCTATTTGTTCATTTATGCCAAGAAGGCCCATTAATTCTAAGATTGACTGTATACACGCTCCGTAGTTACTATTAACAGTTATATGAAAGTTGAGGCCGTGGCAAATTTTATTCTTTAAAGCTTTGTTCTCAATTGGTTCAGCTGATTCTGGGTTTAAGCCAATGAGTATTCTTTGTAAACTCAAATGTGTTTGGTTTCTTGTTTGTTGAACATATTCATGGATTTGTCTCATTTGCTCACTTATTCTTTTCTTTTTGAGATTTACTTCTGAAGCTTGAGTGAGTCTGTCTACGTTTATACTGCTATGCATTTCATGATGGTCAAGTATAAGGTTTTGTATAGTAGAGTTTGGGAAAACCTCTGATAACCAGAAATTTGGATTACATCCTTTTTCAGGTTGATCTACAAAACAAGACGTTAAATTGTATATGTGTTTGAACGAAGTATCTTGTAAATAACCTTCATCTCTATTATGTGAGTTTCTAGTGATTGTTAATATCTTTATCCCTATAGGCTCAAGCTGATTGCTTATTATTTCTGGAATTAGTTGATAGCCTTCTGGAATACTTTCTTTTGGCGGCATTACAAGAAATATTTGTTTTTCACCCAAGATCTCAAAAATACTTTTTAATAGTTCGCTTATATTTTTCTGTTCTTTGTAAGTTTGAAGATTTTTTTTGAGATCTTGAAATAAGCTGAAACTTATGTATCCTTTTGCTTCAAGTTCATTATTTAAGCGATTTACTATGCGCTTGCAATTATTGTATTTTTCTATTTCTTTAATATATTTTTGAAAAAGCTGGTACTTAGTCTCAAGTTTTTCTGCAAAGAGGCCATTTTCTAAATTTGTGGATTCAAACCAATTATATTTTTGACCTGTTTCATAAATTGAATGTCTTGAAATAGTTTCGTTTTGTATTCTTTCTTGAAAATATACTGCATGTAATAAAAGTGAAAATGCACATGCGTAGTTATCAGGATCGTTAAAATAACAACTTACAGCTAGATTTTCACTCAACCTATCAGGAATTATGACTTCAAGAAGTTTTTCTATTTGGAAATTTGGATTTGCGGAAAATAGCTTTTGACTTATTAATTTGCCGATTGGGTTTTCATTACCATTTCTAGAAACGCCAAAAATATCTACATTGTGGAATTCTCCATGAAACTTTAAGGGCTTTAAATTTGTTTTTCGTGGTTGAGAGTGTTTTTTTGATCCTGAGTTAAGGATTTTAGGACTACTATTCTGTACTTTTAAAAGAGAGGATAACTTGTAAGTTTTGTTGAGAGAATATGCTAGTGTGCTTTGAATCCTTATTTTTAAAGCCTTTCTTTTTGTACTTTCTATATTTATAGATTTATTTCAAAGTTGAAATAATAAATTGTATTTATTAGCTTCATTACGTATTAAAATCTATATTCTATTTTTACTTCTTTAGTCTAAAGTTGGAGACTTCCTCTTTAGCTACATCTAGTAAGCGATTTCAGTTTGTTATCTGATGTAAGAAAAGAGTTAGTTTTATGTAATTTTTATTATCTTTAATTGTATTATTACACCCTCAAAGCAAGCTAAAACAGATTGAAATCAAATAAGGCAATCAAGAAGACTGATTGGAAGGAGCTGTATCTTTTTGCTCATCGGTACAAATGCTCTTTTACTTAAAACATCATAGTTATTTTTCTCAACTTCACTAAGTATTTCTTCGTAAACTCTAAGCGCGGATGATACAGATAATCTTCCTACTAGAGATAGGTTCTTTAACCCTTTTTTACTTTCTTTATATAAACTACGTGCTCTTGTTATTTGCAATGAAATAAGCCTTTTGAAATCCTCGCTGTTTTTCCAAGACTCAGGATTATTAAAGTTACACTTACCAATTTGAAAATCTTCTTTAGGTAAATATATTCTTCCTCTGTGTAAATCTTCACCCACGTCTCTAATTATGTTTGTTAGTTGTAGTGCAATTCCAGCTTTAATTGCATTGTCTAGTGTTTCTTCTCTTTTATTTTGGTTAAAACCCAGAATGTAGCAGCTCATTAAGCCAACTGTAGAGGCAACTTGGTAGCAGTAACTACACAAGTCACTAAAAGTTTCGTATTCTTTTTGGCTTAAATCTCTTATACAACCTTCAATTAAATCATTTGCATAATTCATTGGAATATTAAACTCATGAATAATTTCTTTAAATAACTTATTGATTTCATCTTTTGGTTCTTTAGAGTTGAAATCTTTTTGAAGCATTTGAATCTCTTCTATTGAAGTGTTTGGGCTTTCGTCGACTAAATTATCGTATGTTCTGCAAAAGCCATAGAGTATTCTTATTGCTTTTTTCTCTTTAGCTGGTAATAAGTTTGTAGCAAAAGTAAAGCTTTTGGAATTCACTTTAATGATATTGTCAATTCGCTCATTTCTAGTATTTAAAAAATTTTTTTTTATCAGATTATTTGACAACTTAAATATTGTTGAGCTCGGTTTTAAGGAGATTAGATGCAACTATATTAACTTCTTCAATATTAATTTGACTGTTATTGATTTTAAGCTTACTGATACTGCAATTTTTCAAGGTTATGTTATCAGAACTTCCTAGGTAGTGAGCTAAGATGGAGTGGATTAATCCACCGTGAGTTACGACAAGTGAGTTGCCCTTTAATTTGGAAATTTCGGTGAGTTTTTTTAGAGCTCTTTTTTGCAACTCTTCAAAGCTTTCACACCATTCAGGTCTCCAAGCTTTGCTATTTTTCCACTTTTTATATATTTCTTTGTCATCTTGGCTTATTTCTTTAGCAGGAATTCCTTCCCATTTGCCAAAATGTGCTTCTCTTAAGTGCTTTTCAATTAGAATTTTAAGGCCTAGTTTTTTTGCAATAGGCTTTGCTGTGCTTATTGCTCTTTTTAAGTCACTTGAGAACAAATTTTGTATTTTTAATTTGTCCTTATGATTGTGAAAGTGTATAGCAGTTTGAAGAGCTTGTAATTCACCTTTGTCGGTCAATTCAGTGTCGAAGTGTCCTTGAATTATGCAATCTCTGTTTGCTTCAGATTCAGCGTGTCTTAATAACCAAATTGTTTTGTCTTCTGAATCCAAGTTTGTTGAGTATTATTACTGATTATTGCTGGGGTTCCTGAATATTAATTATCCTAGAACCGCATATTGTTATTTTTCAATTATATTCAAAATAAAAAGAAATTCATATCATAGTGAATTGAGTAAAATTTCATTAACTTTCAAATTTCTTAATGGTTTTCATTAATTAAAGAATTTATTATGCATTTGAGTTTTGTATTTGTTTTATTGCTTAGTATTTCTGTTTCTCACACTGCTCACGCAAGTGATTACAACAAAGAGTTCAGAAAAAAGTATTATCAAACAAGTGAGTTTCAATCTTCAATAGAAAATTTTTGTAACTTCTCAACTGACTTTAGTGCTTCTTATAAAAAGCAGGTTGCTTCGCTAAAAGATGGGAAATTGTTACTTGACAAGATTTCTGACTTTGAAAATAGACATACCTGGAAAGAGGATATAAATGCAAAAGACTCTTATTTGATTATTCCTGGGAAACCAAAAGTTGGCACAATATACCATTTTGAGGAAAAAGCTACTTTTGTTCCTTTTTTGCCAATCGTGCCTAAAAAAAATATCTTTGATTATTATATTCAAGAAAAAACGCCAGATAAATTTAAAGGGTGCATTGTTTATTCATCACTTCCTTTTCAGAAAGCAGTTTTTGAGTATAAGTTAACTAAAGAAAATGGAAAATACTTTATAGAAAGGACTGCTAAGGTAATTCCTAAACCACTTTTGCCTAAAAGTTTGGTTCTAAATAAAATAAAAGAGTACAATGCTAAATCTCTTAGAAAAGCTTTTGAAAGCATTTTGGATCAGACTTCATAAGGTATTTAATTTTTGTGTGAAAGCCTGATAATTAACTAAAGTTTTGTTAAAGAATAAATCTTTTCTTGTGTAACTTTACCTAACCCCAAAAAACTTTTTAGTTACATGCTTAGTTGCTTGCCAATTAGCTTCTGAAATAGCTGCAACAAGGTCTACTTCTTTGGGGCAAACAGCAGCACAGTTTTGTGCATTACCACAAACGTTTAAGCCGTTATTAATAAGAGCCTCAACTCTATCACTTTCTTTGGCTTTTCCAGTTGGGTGCGTATTGAACAGAACCGCTTGTGCTATTGCTTGAGGACCGATAAAGCTTTCATCTGCTGACCATTGAGGGCAACTTTCCAAGCAACTTCCGCAAGTCATACATCTTGAGAGGTTATAGGCAAATTCTTGTTTCTCTGGTGATATGTTAGGTCCTTTTCCAATTGGAGCAGTATTATCGATTGGTATCCATCCTTCAACCCACTTCAAGGATTCAAACATTCTTTGTCGATCTACTTTTAAATCACGAACCACTGGAAATTTTCTCATTGGTTCAATTGTTATAGGTTGCTCAAGCTTGTCAACTAGTGCAGTGCAAGCTTGTCTAACTTTTCCATTTACAATCATTGTGCATGAACCACAAACTTCTTCAAGACAATTTGCATCGTAAGTTGCTGGTGTTGTTTTGTGTCCCGATGTTGTTGTTGGATTTTCATGTTGAGCCATGAGAAGGGTAACAATGTTTAAGCTCGGTTTCCAGGGAACTTCAAACTCTTCCCAATATGCTTCAGAGTCTGGAGTAATTTGTCTTTTGATTTTGAATTTTACAGTTTTATTTTTTGTATCTGACATCATCTGAAAGTTATATATGTTGTACTTTGTTATTAATAATTCCCAAGTTCTTAGCTTAATGAATTGGAAAGTTTTTCCAATATTCTTGTTAAGTTCTCATTGAGTATCGACTCTTGTTCAAGCCTTTTTTCACTTACTTCGACTATCTTCTCGAGAAGTTCAGATTGAACTGTTAACTCTTCTTTTAGTTCTTGAATAGCTTCTTCAGTTGTCAAGTCTTCATACTCAAGATCCTCTCCTTCAACTTCATCCTCGTCAAAATCTTCTTCAATAAATTCTTCTTTATGTTCTGCGTTCATATTAATTAAATTGTCTTTTAACTATATTAGCTCCAATTTAGTTTTTCGATGCGCCAACAACTGATTTTTTTGTATAGTCTCTTTTCCTTGGAGGGATTAAAGACTTGTCAATTTCTTCGTAACTAATGATTGGTTTTCCTGTTGATTTGTCATAAGAAGCGATTGTAGTTTTTAACCATTCTTCATCGTTTCTTTCCGGAAATTCTGGTTTATAGTGAGCTCCTCTCGATTCATTTCTGTTAAGTGCTCCCTGTACAATAATTTCTGCAAGATCAAACAAGTAATAAAGTTGATGTGCATATCTTACTGATTGATTAGCCCAATTACCTTTGTCTGGAATAGTAGAATTCCAGAATCGTCCTTTAAGGTCATCGATTTTATTAATTGTTTTTTCGAGATCTTCATTGTTTCTTACAATAGTCACATTGGCTGTCATCAACTCTCCAAGCTCATGGTGAAGCTTTCTTGGATTCTCAGGACCGCTCATATTTATCAATTTATCTAAAAATTCTTGCTGTCTTTTGACTTCTGCTTCTAAAACTTTTGAAGGAGTATCTTCGGCTTGTACGTTCCTTGACTTTGCATACTTTAAAGCTTCAGGCCCGGCTACCATTAATCCAGTATAAACGCAAGAAAGTAGGGAGTTCGCTCCCAGCCTATTTGCGCCATGGAATTGATAATCACATTCGCCAGCAGCAAAAACACCATCTAAGTTGGTCATTTGAGTATTATCATCAACCCAAAGACCTCCCATTGAATAATGCACAGCTGGGAAGATCTCCATAGGTACTTCATGAGGATCAACACCTTTGAATTTTTCGTAAATTTCCAAAATCCCTTTGAGTTTTCTGTCTAAATACTCAATACCTTTTTCTCTTGCAATATGAGAAACGTCGAGATGAACAAAAGGTCTTCCTTCAATTCCTAATTTGTACTCATAAACTACTTTGAATATTTCTCTAGTTGCGATGTCTCTAGGTACTAGGTTTCCATAAGCGGGATATTTTTCTTCGAGAAAATACCACGGTTTTCCTTTTTCTCCGCAAGGTCTTTCGTTTCCATCATTATCAATCCATTTTTTATTCGGATCTCCCCAAACCCATACTCTTCCACCTTCACCTCGAGCGGATTCAGACATGAGTCTTAGTTTATCATCGCCACCTATTGCGGTTGGGTGCACTTGAATGAATTCACCATTAGCGTATTTTGCGCCTTGATGGTAGAGAGAAGTTACCGCTAAGCCATTGTTACTAACTGAGTTTGTGGATCTTCCGTAAACTGCTCCGGGTCCTCCCGTTGCTAAAATTACTGCGTCCGCTGGAAAAGCTTTCACTTCCATCGTGGTGAGGTTCTGCGCAACAATTCCACAACATTGGTTGTTTTCATTAAATATTGTAGAAAGATACTCCCAGCCCTCGTATTTTTCTACTAACCCTTGAGATTCGTACCTTCTAACCTGTTCATCCAGTCCGTAAAGTAATTGTTGTCCGGTTGTCGCTCCTGCATAGGCTGTTCTTGGGTGAAGTGTTCCGCCAAATCTTCTTCGGTCTATATTTCCTTCGTTGGTCCTGTTGAAAGGAACACCCATTCTGTCAAAGAGGTTAATAATATTTGGTGCTTCGTCGCACATCCTTTTTATAGGACCTTGATTTGCTAAAAAGTCCCCACCGTAAACTGTGTCATCAAAGTGTTGATGTGGAGAATCGCCGGTAGTATTGTTTGCCGCGTTAATTCCACCTTGAGCGCAAACCGAGTGAGATCTTTTCACGGGTACAATAGAAAACATTTGTACTAAGCAATCTTTTGTTGCAGAACTTTCTTCCGCTATTTTCATTGCTGCCGCTAAACCTGCTAATCCACCACCTATAATGGCAATTTTTGTTTTACTCATAGAAATTCAGTTGGAAAATATATTCGAATCAATAACTTGCTAATAAATTTTAATTTAAAACCAGTTGTTTTGTTCAATCAATTGCTTTACTAAGATTTTCTGGGTGATTTTGGTTGTTATCAAGATTCAATTTCCTCTTGTGGAAAAATATGAAATTTATTTAAAATTGCAAACCCTAAATTAATTTAATTAAATTTTGTTTGCCAGTGGTTTCTCAAGTTCGTTCTGCACTTCCCGTACCAGTAAGTATTTTTAAAAAAAATTACTCACACTTGCAAGGTTTAAAACCTGAAAGTTTTTTTCGACAACATTCTGTTCCAATAGATCCGAGAAATGCTGGACGAGTGGAGCAAATTTTACAATCACAAATACCAAATGCTGCAAGGTTTAATTACTATCAGGGTAAGAAAGCTTCTTTTGAAGCAATTGACTTTTTTGAACTTTGCAGTCGGTGCCAAATAATTAATGACAATATTGATGATTTTTCATTAATTGTTAACTGGATTGAGTCGATTTACAGAGAAAAACCAGAAATTTTTTTCAAGTCACGAGGTGATATGGATGATAATGCAAATTATTTAAGTAGTATTTTGCAAGAAATTTATTTATTAGATGGATTGTATAAGAATGAGTTGTATACAAATCCAAGAAATCAGGTCTATAAATTTTTTAAAGATCCAACTATAAATCAATGTATTTGGATAGCAACTCCTCATTTAGCACAATATTTCAAGATTCCAGCAACTATGTTTGATTCAGTGGCTACTATAAATGGAAGATATACAACTAGAATTGATGGGCAATCTTGTAGCTTTCTTCCAAAAGAATTTAAGCTTCAATTTATGGAAGAAATTATCAGTGGGTATTTTGATGAATCCAGCTTCCCTGAGTCTGAAGAACCTGAGTTGAATATTGTTTGTGGTCCTGTTGGTTCCGGTAAATCTACTTTAATTAGCCAGCTGGGTAAAGTATTTGTTATATCTCCAGATGATGTAAAACAAAAACTAGCTTTAATGGAAATAGATGGTAAAAGGCTTGGTAATGCTTGTGCTAATCATGAACTATCTATTTCTATAGGTTTAGAAATTTTTAGAAGAGCCATAAGTACTAAACCTTGGAAAATTGTTTTCGAGACTACGGGGACATATTCTAGTTACCTTATAAAATTGGCTAGAGAAGCGAGAAGTTGCGGTTATAAAGTCAAACAACATTTACTCACTCTTCATCCTTTAAATGAACAGAACTTATTAGAGAATTTACAACAAAGGATAGTAAAAAGATATGAAAGAGATTTAGAGACAGATCCGAATGCCAGATTTGCAGATCCGTTATGGGCTAACACTGGTTCAAAGCATATCCATGTATCTCGAGAGACTTATCATTATTTTGATAAATTGTATGCTTGGACTTCATACACATCAAAAGATATTCCTTCAAAATTGGGATTAGTTTCGAGTTGTGTTGTGTCAGAGCCAGATGAAGTAAAAGCTTTTTATGAAAAAATAATGACTTAGTAATAATTTGTTACAGTCCGGTTGAATAGAAAGCCCACAGTGCTGACATACCTATTACTAAAACGATGATTCCAATGAAGAAACAAATTACTCCTGAAACTTTTTGAGCTTGTTTGCCTACCGTAATACCCCAAGAAATGAAGAAGTTCCAGAGTCCGTTTGCAAAATGGTATACGGTTGCTGCAATTCCAACTGCGTATGCAATTGCCCATCCAGGCTTACTTAGAGCATTAGCTACTGCTGTGAAATCCAGCTCTTCGTTGAATCTGAATTGCCAAATGTGCACTGCAATAAAGAGAAAAATAACAACTCCAGTCACTCTCTGTAGAAAATAAGTCCAGTTTTTGCTTTGAGAATAATTAGTTAAATCTGTTCTTGCAAAGTTAGGCGTAATTATTAATCCGTACAATCCATGAAATAAAATTGGAATACCTAAAATTGAGATCTCTACTATCTCAAGGTATGGAAGTGATCTAAGAGAGTCGACAACAAAGTTAAAGGCCTCTGGCCCTTTAACTGCAGCATTATTTGCTGATAAGTGAAAAACTAAAAACAAACTCAGGGGTAAAAGTCCTGCGAGAGAATGTAATCTTCTAAGTAAAAAATCGCTATTTCCTTTATTTGATTCAATATTTTTAGATTCAGTTTTAATTTTTGTATCAGTGCCGCTTGTCACTTAAAATCTCCCAGTGTAAAAATCTAGTTTGAAAATATAGCTTACAAAATTATGACTCAATTTTATAAATAAATTTAGAAATTGTTGAATTTGACTTGTTTTGTATTATCCAACGTTAAAGCAAGTTACCTTTAAGTTTGACATCTCCTTAATTGCATATTTAGGACCTTCTAAGCCACTTGCTGATTGATTCAATCCACAAATTGGTCCTTCATCAGACCTAAAGGCTGAACTGTCATTAATCATTATGCTTCCTGTATTTAGTTCTTTAGCAGTATTTAGAGCTAAATCAATATTTTGGGTGAATATACCGGAACTCAATCCATAAACTTCGTCATTTGCTTCTTCTATTGCTTTTTCTATTGAATCGTATTTGAAAAAGCTAACGATTGGTCCAAATACTTCTGAACAACTGATATTCATTTTGCTATTAACTTCAGTTATTACGGTGGGAGAATAAAGATTGTTTTCGAGAATTTTTCCACCCGTTAAGAGTCTTGCACCATTAGCTATTGCTTCATCAACCCATGAACTTATTCTTTGAGTGCTTGCTTCATTAATCATTGGGCCAATATCAGTGTCTGCGTCCAAGGGATCTCCCAACGTTAAATCTTTAGTTGCTTCTGTAAAGTCTCTAAGAAACTCGTCGAAGACATTACTGTGAAGATAAATTCTTTGTGTGGAAATACAGTACTGACCAGAGTATGCGAAAGATCCTCGAATACAGTTTGTGAGAGCTTTATTTAAATTTGCATCTTCATGAATGATAACTGGTGAATTACCTCCCATTTCTAAAATTACTTTTGTTCCTGGGTGCGCTAAAGATCTTATATTCCAACCAACTTTAGAACTTCCGGTAAAGTTGATTAGCTTAATACGTTTATCTTTAACTATTTTTTCTGCATCTGAGTTTGAGCAATTTACTAGACAAAGGCATTCTTCCGGTAGGCCAGCTTCAAGAAGGATTTTGGCAAGATTATAAGTAATTAGTTGAGCTGAGGGAGATGGCTTGAGAATAATTGAATTGCCGGCCGCAATAGCAGAACCGACTTTATGTGCAATGGTTCCAGCTGGGAAATTAAAAGGCGTTATGGCTAGAATTGGGCCGAGTGGATGATAGGAAGTAATTGTAAATCTGTTTGAGTTACCCTCTTGTCTTGTAAGGTTTGTGATTTCTCCGTTGACTCTTAAGGTTTCTTCTGCCGTGAGTTCTAAAATTTCAACTGTTCTTTTAATTTCTTGAATAGCTTGTTTTATTGGTTTTCCTATCTCTAGACTTATTAATTTTGCCAGCTCTTCAGTTCTTTGAAGAATTAGTTCGGTTGAGTTTTCAAGTATTTCAGCTCTTTTTCTAGGTGAAAAACTAGAGATAATTTTGAAACCTTCAGTAGCTTTTTGGATGGCATATTCAATATGCTCATTATTTGCAATTTCTGCTTTGCCGATTAATTTATTTCCGTAAGGTGAATAAATATCTGCAAAGTTTTCAACGTTTATTGAATTTCCATGGAGTATTAGTTTTGCGTTGTATACAACATTTGATGATTGTTCTCTGCTTACACTAGCCTGTTCAACTGTAGAGTTCATAAACTTGATTTGTAAATGTTTTATTTGTATTCAGTATTTTAGTTCTTGTTTAACCAAGTAATGCAATTCTTAAGCATTTCTTGAGTATTTGAATTTGTATTTGAGTCTGCTTCTTGAGCATTAGCCTTAATTGATTTATCTATTTCACTTTGGTTGTAACCCAGAGATTGAAGTATGTCGGCAACTTCGCTGAATTGATTAATTTTAGAAGAGTCAATGTCAACTGTTAGATGTTGATTGCAGAGGCTCTCTAACTTATCTAATTTAGGTTTTAATTCAAAGATGATTCTTTCAGCACTTTTTTTGCCTATACCTTGTGCATTAGACAGAACATCTCCTGAGTCTTCTCTAATTGCTTGAATAATTTGTTGCGGATTTATGACATCAACAATGGCAAGGGCGGATTTGGAACCAATGCCTTTTACTGAACTTAAAATATCAAATAGCCGCTTTTCCCAGTTCTCTGAGAATCCAAAAATTTTAACGTTATCTTGAGAAATGTTCAGAGATGTGAATAACTTAGCATCCTTATCAATTTCCAAGGATGTCCATGTTCTATGGCTCACAGAAACTTCAAAACCTAAGCCATTAACGTTTATTTCGCAGGAGTTAGGATTAAAGTGTTTTGCTTCAATTGTTCCAGATAGAAAAGCAAGCATATATTTTGAAAGCCGTTTTGAATTTATTAATAACTGATTATGAATTAACCCATGAATTCTGTAAATGAAACTTTTGTGTAAGTTCAATATTTAGATTTATGCCAGATTTATTGTCTCGTAACAGGACTTAAAATTTGATAATTAAAATATTGGTGATTAGAACTCTGTTTTAATTTCTTGAGATTGAATTTGTGCTTCTAAACTCTCAATTTTCTTTTTTTTCTTATCTCTTTTCCAAAATAGTCTCTTTTTTGAATTGCTAGTTTTGTCTTTAACTCCATAATAATTTCTATATTTTTGAATCTTTTTTGACCAATTATTTGGGCCGAATTGACTAAAAGCGCCACTTCCCACTATTAAATAGTCTTTCGTGTAACCTGTGTGAATATTCACTAGAAAAATCAGAGAAATTAATGAAAACATCAATAAAAGTTTTTTCATTTTATTTTGTGATGTATTTTTATTTACCAATTATGTAGGCCTCTCCATTTGGTGTAACTAACATACCTTGGGTTGAAGCCTCATCTTTTATTAGTTCTTCATGAACTAATACAGTTGATTTGTTTGTCTTTAAATCTCTTTTTTTAACTTGTTTTGTAACCCAAGGAGTGTTTTGCTGCATCCACAAAGTTTTGTTCTGATGGTTAATAATTGCACCTGGTTGGGCATTCATTGGGATCTGAGAGTAAGCCTGATCACTAGCACTAAATAAGCTAGCACTAAATAATAAGAGCAATAATGCCATCTTTGGTTTCATTGTAAATTCTCCTAAATTAATTTTATTACAGAATGAGCGTGAGTTTTTTAGTTGAATTTTTTGTTAAGGACAGGCTCAACGAGTGCTTATAAAAGATATGTTTATAAACAAAGTTACAATCAATACAGATTGATTAAGAGACTAATCTAATAGTATTAAGTTACTTCTTGTGTATTGTTTCTCTAGAACAAAGAATTGAAAAACACTTTTAATATTTCTTCTTATTTATTCATCAGACTTCTTGCAATAGTTTATTTAATTGCTTTTGTTTCGTTTTGGAGTCAAGCGATTGGGCTTATTGGTAGCAATGGGATTCTTCCAGTTGAAGAATTTATCTCATCAAATAACGGAATTCAAGGTTTTTTGAATTACCCGAGCATCTTTTTTGTAAATTCAAGTGATTTTTTCTTACATCTTATTTGCTTAGTTGGGTTGGTTTGCTCAGTTCTAGTTTTTTTAGGTTTTATTCAAGGACCTTGTTTATTAATATTATGGTTTTTGTATCTATCAATTGTGAATGTTTCACAAGTCTTTATGACTTACCAGTGGGATTATTTACTTCTCGAAACTGGTTTCTTAACTCTTTTTATTGCTCCTTGGAATTTGTCTAGTCTTTTAAGAGGAGACTTAAGAGCATCTTTAGCGGATTTTAATCCACCAAGAATATTTATATTTTTATTTCATTTACTCTTATTTAAGCTTATGATTTGTTCAGGCTTAGTGAAGTTTTGGGGGCCAGATGAGTCTTGGAAAAGTTTAACGGCACTGAATTTTCATTATGAGACACAGCCTTTGCCCAACTGGATTAGCTGGAATCTTCATCAATTGCCCGAACAATTCCATCAACTCTGCGTTAAGTTGGTGTTCTTTATAGAGATTGTTGTTCCGTTTCTAATCTTTGGGCCGAGGCTGGTGAGGAATTTTTCTTTTATTACTTTAGTTTTATTTCAATTAACTTTGATGCTAAGTGGAAACTTTGCTTTCTTTAATGTTCTTGCTATAACTTTGTGCTTTTTGCTTCTCGATGATGAAGTTCTCGGCAAACAATTCTCTTTTTATTCTGGAAGCAAAAATTCATCCAAAAGAGCCCCAAGTTGGTTTAAAGGGAACATAAAAATTTCTATACAACAAATTTTAGTAATTATTATTGGAATCTCTTTAGTACTACTTTCCGTTCTTCAGGTTGCTAGCTTGCCAGGAAAGTTACCCAAATTCGTTTCTTCTGTTCTAACCAAAACATCTAATTTAGGAATAAACAGCAGATATGGATTATTTTCTTTTATGACAAAATCGAGGCCTGAAATCATTATTGAAGGTAGTGTTGATGGGACTCACTGGAAAGCTTATGAATTTAAATGGAAGCCGGGTAATTTGGCAAAAGCACCGGGCTTTGCCATACCGCATCAGCCTAGATTGGATTGGCAAATGTGGTTTGCTGCTTTAGGAGATATTGATCAAAATCTTTGGTTGAACAATTTTATGCTGAGATTAATCCAGGGCTCACCATCAGTAAAAAATCTTCTGGAATTTAACCCTTTCCCAGAGAAGCCCCCTAATTATGTAAGAGCGGTTTTATATAACTATAATTTTACGGATGCTACTATTAAAGAGGAAGAAGATGGTGCTTGGTGGCGGCGAGAATTTAAAGGGTTATATGCCCCGGTAGTAAGCAAGTTCAATAGCTCTAAATAGGCTCTATTGTGATTTTTAATATTCTTTTGTTTGAAATTAGTTTAACGGATATCCCGAGCAAAGTAGACACTATAACTGCTTAATAAAACTCTAAAAGCCCTGTAAAAGTACCGAGCTCCGCTAAATAACTGATCCAATGTGGTACTTAAAGAGTATAGATAATAAGTATTTATATGAGTTGGCTATATTTAACAGCAGCTATTTTGTTTGAAGTAGTGGGCACAGTTTCCATGAAATTATCCGATGGATTTACGAAGTTATGGCCTTCGGTTGCAATTTTTGTATTTTACACTTTGAGTTTTTACTTTATGGTTTTGTGTCTCAAAAAACTGGATGTGCACTTAGTTTATGCAGTTTGGGCTGGGTTGGGTACAGCTCTTATTTCAATTGTTGGTTTTATTTGGTTTAAGGAACCTGTTAGTACTGTAAAAATCCTTTCAATTTTTCTTATTATTGCTGGTGTTATTGGTTTACACTTAAATTCCAACAATTAATTTATTAATTCCTTAATATTATTTTAACTAGTGTCGATATATATTATATTTAGAAAATTAGATTAGGAATTATGCAAGAAGAGTATTTTTTTCAATGTCCGTATTGTTGGCAAAATGTTTCAATTTTGGTCGATTTATCGATTGAAGAGCAAAATTATATAGAAGATTGCGAAGTTTGCTGTAACCCTATTTCTTTTGATATTTTGGTCTCGAATGGACAAGTTGAAAGCTTAACACCCAGTTCGATTGAACAGTAGGGGCAAGTATGTACTAATATAATTACAATTAAAAGCTAGTAAATATACTTTGTTGGCAATTGTAATTTTAGTAATGATTAGATTGAATCTTTCAAAGACTACTCAAAAACCAGTCAAGACGCTGGTGTGTGGATGGTGTCGTGATTCAAAAAAAATAGATAATGGTTTTGTTCATTCTAATGCTAGTGGCAAGACTTTCCAAGTGAATGTTTTTAACTCTTCAGGAATAAAAACTCAAAATTATCCAAATAGAGAAGAATTTTGGTGTCGTTTTTTTGAGAATGCCGAAATAAAGCAATCAGGATTTAAAAATATTCACAGGATAGAGAATTCTCAAATTCAATTAACTTTTAACTTGAATGAAGCTTTGGAAATACAGAATATAAATGTTCACTTGAAGAATGAAAGTGCTTTTTCCTTGATCGAAGAAACAATGAGCTGGAGTCAAAAAATACTGAGATTTTTTCATACGGGAAGAATTGCTTGCTAAAAAAATTAAAGGTTCTTAAACCGGTGAAAATGGTTCAATTTTCTGAATTTAAATCTAGGGAGCCGCTAGAGTGAGGGTCAGACTGCCGGTGTAATTTCCAGGTGGCATGCTGGGACTTAAAGTGGATTGATCGAAGGAGCCTTGAACGCTAAAACCAGCTCTTCCAGTAACTGTACTTACTGGAAAATTTGTGGTTGTATTTAAAGGGAAAACCGTGGGACTCGTAACTGAATCTATGATTATTGCTGAAGATAAATCTATATTGATTGTATTTGTACCATTACTAAGTTGAATGGTATCAGTATCCACAGAGCTGGAAGAAGACAAAAGCACATTTATACCTCCGGCATTTGTGAAGGCAACTGAGTGAATTTCAAAATATAAACTATTGATGGCGCTAGTACCGATTTCAGTGGGATTTATTTCAATATCAAAAGTTGAATGTGGAGGAGATGGAAATTCACCGTCCAACAGAGGATTATTTGTATTACTGCCATTGTCATCAAAGACTGAAATTGCAATTACTCTAGGAACGGCGTAGGTCAATAAAACATTTCCAGAAACAGAATTTGGATCTTGTGCAAAACCAGAATTAATTGCATTAGGGTTATCCACAACCGCACCAGAATAAGTAACTTCCCCCAGTGATAGAGCTTCAGTTGCCGATCCTAAGCTCAATGCCGTAATCAGTATTATCATTAACAGAGTTTTGAATAATTTTTGCATTAATGAATCATGGTGCTGTAATAGTTATGGTCATAATTCCTGTGTAATCGCCCGGATCATCACTTTGTGTGTGTGATGATTCGCGTATATCTCCAACAAGGCTAATTAAAGCTACTCCATTACCATCAAATGATGGACTCAGCGTATTATTGAACCTGAAGTTACTTCCACCAATTGATCCATTGAATCGGCAATTGACTCTGTCTGGACCATTGAACAATCTAATAGTTCTGTTATTACCACCGGGTGTGCTTTTGGTTACTGTAACTTCAACGTTTCCGGAAACATTAGCAAAAATAGCTCCGTTTACTATTAAATCTGATGTTGGTGTGTTGCTAAGGAAAACGTTCTGTGGATTGGCGTTTACGCTGAAAATTGATGCAACGGGACTAACTCCTGCAAAGTTAACGCTATCAGAAGGACTACCAGCTTCATCAAAAATAGCTATTGCTACTGTATCTTGAATAACTGCATTTAGAGTAATAGTTGAAGAAGAAACTGGTATTCCGCTTGTAACTCCAGATGTTGCGGAACCAGAGTTCCCTGCACCAGGCTGACTGGCATTTCCTCCTCCGTAAGTAACGTCTCCCCAAGTTGTCAAATTAACCGAGGAGACGAGTAGAAAGCCGAGAAGGAATTGAGCGCTTTTTAAGCTCATTTCCATGATGGTTCCAATTCCTTTTCTAAGGTGCTGTTAGAGCAATAGTTACTATTGCTGTGTAGTCGCCAGGTGGATCGGCAACATCCAATGTGGATTCATCAACATCTCCAGCAAGATCAATTAAACCTCTTCCACCAGCGTTTAAAGTTGGTGTAACAGAAGTACCTAAAGATGCAAATGCTTGACCTCCAACGGTTCCGGATAATCCTACTTGAACTTCATCGGTACCATTTCTTAGATTCAAAGTACTACCGGTACTTCCATTGTTAGCAGTAATACCAACTGTCATTGCACCAGCACCACTCCCTGTATTTGAAAATACAACACCATGAATATCAAAGTTTGTTCTGGTTACGTCTGAACCTACTCCGATGTCATTGGCATCAGCGGTTAAGTTGAAAACGGACGCAACTGGTGTTTCTGCGGATAACAGTGGATTGGTTGTTGGACTCGCAGATTCATCAAAGATTGATAGTGCGACTACTTTTAAAATTGTGTATTTTAAAGTAATTGCAGCACTAGCAGTTGCAGAACCTAGTACTGAAAACCCTGTACCGTGTCCGGAATTAGTTGCTGTTGGTGTAGAGGTTATAGTACCTGTATAAGTAACCTCTCCTAATGAAAAAACTTGTGTTGGCACCATTGCTGAAGCAAAGAAAGCAATACTCATTGCTGCCTTCAAAGCATTAGCCTTTAACTTAAACATGTATTTCCCTCTCCCTAAAATAAAACTTTTATACGGCTCCCCATCTAAGCTTTGAGCTTAGTATATTCAAACTTTCCACCTAGTCCAGGTTAGCTAACCACACTAGAGGAAGATCTCTTAAAAGTGGAAAGTAAATATTGTAAGAAATCGGGATCACTACTGAATATTGAACATTTTCTACACATTACTATGTGAGAAAAAACTTTTGTCTGTGCTTGTTATTAGCCTGCTTATCGTCAAAACACATTGCTATTCGCAAATTAAAACAAATAGTAATGATTACGCTGACCAAGCAATAATAGTTCAGCTCAATTTAATGAATAAGCTCGGTTTTGATAGTGAAATCCTTGAGTTTGATAACCAAATATATCTTCCAGTAAGACAGTTAGCAGAATTAACAGATGTAGAAATTGAATACGATAGAAGAAACAGGACAATTAAATTTAAAGAAGTATTGAGTGCCAATGAAGTTGAAATAAGTGCAATAGAAAAACAAATAAAAGTAGCTGGCAGTATATTAGAACCGAGTACAAATCCGGTTTATTGGATACAGAATAGTTTTTTCTTAAAAGAAGAAATACTTATTAGCAAGGATTTAATTGAAAACTTGTTGGATTTGAAAATAAATTATGATGCTAATGAGTTGATTTTCTCGGTTTTTACAAACCGAAATCTGAAAATTCTCAGGCCCAAGCTCCGTTTTTCTGATGATTTGGATGAGGAAATAGTAAATCCACTTGAGCCTCCAAAATTTAACCTCAAAACAATTCAATCTTCGTATTCCGCAAGAGGACAAGCTGTTCAGTCAACCTCACCTTCACAATCCAATAACCGTTCTTTCTTGATAAATAACTTGGATGTTGACTTGGTTGCCGAGGTCGGAAACGGAACATATAGGGCAGGTCCAAACTTTTTCTTTATAGAAGATAAATTCGGTTTATCAGGTATTAGGCAAAGTTGGAGAAAGAATCTCAAAAAAAATCTCGGCCTCATTCTTGGTGATAATAATGTACAGATGAGTCGTTTGAATTTCTCTGGGGCCGATATTCTGGGTGCCCAAATTGGTACACCACTAACCATTGGCTCGTCTCTATCCGATACTTTATTGTTTGAAGGAAGCTGTGAAACGAATTCGGAAATACTGCTTTTGCTTAATGAACAAAGAATTGCACGAGTTGTTTGTCGAGCGGATAGTTATAGTTTTCCCAATATTCCAAGGCTAATTAACCCAAATAACATATACAAAGTTGTTCAAAGAAATACAGATGGTACAGAGGTTGTTCTTAGAGAGGAAAGACTGAGTTTTTATGCGGACTTAATTCCTGAGGGAGAAAAAAGATGGCAAACATTTTTAGGACGCCCTTCCTTAACCGTATTTAGGCAACCTTCTGTGGATGGGAGAGTAACTGAGCCACAAATTCCCAACAAAGTTATTGGAGGGAGCCAAATTAGGTATGGTTTAACACCCAGAATAACGATAGAGGGAGATGTTTCGGGAGATTATTTATTAAGTAGGCCCGATTTTTTTAACCCAAATGACTTTAATAATGATTTCTTAATTTTAGATCCAAGACTGATGAGTGGACAAACAGCATCAGTTGGTATTTCCACTAGGCCTAGAGATAGTTTTGGTATTCATTGGAATGCGGCAATTAGTAACGCATCTTCACCTTATTTTGGAGAATTCTTAAGAGAGGGAGCCGGCTACGCATCATTTGTGGATTTCGATTGGAGAGGAAAAAACTTTTCAAATCGTGGGAGTCTATATTACTTTAGTCCAGAATTTTATTCTTCGGGAGGAACGGTTGGAAATAGAATGGGAGGAAATTTATCATTCGCAGGGACAATCAAAAAGCATTCCTTAACAGCAAATTTTCAAAGAGATGTAAATAACCTAGATGGAAAATCCTTTGAAGGAAGACAAAATTTAGACAGATTTACTGTGAACCATAATTATAGAGTTAGTAGTAGGGCTTCTATGCAGAATACTCTGAATTACAGTAAAACAAAATCCAACTTGTTTGATAGTAGAGTGACTACCGGAAGAAGCTTTTTAAGATATGCATTGAATTCAAGGATGGATGCTACTTTCAGTAGTGGTTTTGTGAATCAAGAGCTGAAAACACCCAGTTTAAGCCGGAATTTTCTTGGGGATGTGACGATTGGGGGAACTTATTTCTTGAATAGGAAAAAAACTAACCAACTCAATTTTGGAGGAAGTATTTTTAGTGACGATACAAAAAACTATTTTCTTCAAGGTCGCTTTGGCTACAAACAGTTTGTTTACCAACCAGCTATTTCTCTCTTTCAAGGTAGGAATAATGCAAATGGTTTTAGCCTAACAAACGGTTTATTCTGGCAAAGCAAAGATGGGTTGAGAATAGGGGTTGAACATACTTTTTCTAATATTGAAAATACTTTTGGAACAGAGCTCGGTGATAGAGGAAAAACTGAAACTACCAGTCATGATGTTTCAGTAACGTTGTTCAATACAATTGGTTTCTTTGATGGAAAACCTCATATCTTGCCAAGTCCTTTAATTGGTGGATATCTTAGAGGAAAAGTCTTTTTAGATTTAAATAATGACGGAACACAACAATCTGAAGAACCAGGGATACCCAATGCCAAAATTGTTTTAAGAGATAAACCGCTTGAGACTGACGCTCAGGGTAACTTTAGTTTAATAAATATCCCGGAAGGTAAATATGAAGCCTATATTGACACCTTGAGTCTTCCGTTCACTTTGACTCCCGCCAATCAATTTTTTCGCTTTAAAGTTGAGAGTGGAAAAATAACAGAGCTGAATTTTACCGTCTCTTTAAATGCTGGAAGTGTAAGTGGAACACTCACTCTTAGAGATTTGAAAGGCAATGTTGTTGAATCGAATAACATTGTTGTTGTTGCAATTGATAGTGAAGGAAACGAAGCCGCATATACTTATACTTCTCGAAATGGAAGTTATATCCTTTCAGAGTTACCACCGGGTGAGTTCACAATAAAAATAGATGAAGCAGAAATAGTTTCCAGAAACATAGACGTAAAAAGCTCACTTAAAAAAGTCACAATACCTTTGAATATGGATGATGTTATTGAAATAGAAGATATCAATTTGGATGCTCTTCAAACGTCTTTCTAGCGGACTGTAAAATCATAAACACTAATTTCTGTATTGTCTTTTTTATAAATTAAGGCGTAGTCACCAAATTCCAAAATTAGTTTATTTTTTTTCGGACTTTGAAGTTGCATTAGACCGGGTTTTATTTCCTTGAGAGCAAATTTCACAAAGCTCCCCTCTATATAAGTACTGGTTTTATTTGGTGACTTATTTATTTTATGAAGTGTAAGTTGATAGCGTTTTGGAGAGCGAAATAGATTTTGATATATGAATATCTGTGACTTTCGCAAATTAATTTTTTTGCTTGGTGCGTTCTTTATTTGAATTAGTTGCTTATTACTTTTAGTTTTATCAATTGATTCCACCTCCGAAGTTTCTAATTTTTTTAAAGGAAAACCTCTTCTTGAAATATAAACACCGGACTGCCTTTTCTCAAGAAACTTATAATCTACGTATGCGCTTTGAAAAAGATCTTTGGATGGGTTCTCAAATATTGTTTTTACTAGGTGAGAGTCAATATTACGGGAAATGATCTGTGTTTTTTGATTATTTGTGTCATTAGTTTTCACCTGGAATGCGAAAACCCCCTTAATATTCTTTGATAGAGGAAGAAGGTAATAAAGGTCTTTAGAGCTTTTGCTATCCAAATCAAATTGATAAAAACTTTCAGCGGAAACTGATGAATCTACCTTGCGAATAAACTGACTATTAGTTTTTTCTCTAAAATATGAATCTGCCTTACCGATGATTGTGCTGGTTGTTGCTTTTTGCAAAATACTCCAAAGAATAAGCCCTGGTGAAAAGATTGCACCTATAGCAGTTGAACCAATAAAACTTACAGCTCCAACAATTGCTACTTTTTTTCTTTTTTCTTTTTGTTCGTATTCAAGTTGCTTGAATTTAGCTTCTGCTTCTTGAGTGGTGACTTGGTTGAAGATTATTCCTTCGAGTTTATAGTCTTTATCGCTTTTGTTTTTAAAATGAATTTTGTAAAGTTTAAAATTGTCTTCAAGTATCTTATTTGTTGTGTTTATTTGACTTTGACTTACTTCTAAATCTTTAGATTTATAAATATTTTTCTTTTCAAAAGAATAAACTGCCGCTGAATTGAGTAGAACAACGGCAGCAAAAATATTAAAAAACAGTTTTGAAGAAAAACTTAGTTTTATACTCACCTTATTAAGATTACAAATAATTTTGCGTATATATTCATTGAGGATACGATGTTTCGCAACATCAAAAGTTAAATGCAACCGTTAGTAGAAAAATGAAAAAGAGTTAAGGAGAAGAGGGTGCTCAAATTGGTTTATTTGAAGTGTTAAAAAACAAAAGCCAAAA
>JAAUYI010075805.1_pt1 | contig 41111 bp, 30 predicted proteins | sample 7278041 | NCBI WGS metagenome assembly JAAUYI01 (sample SAMN14350216, study PRJNA611818) | marine sediment metagenome | isolation source: surface marine sediment (0.6m) | place: French Polynesia: Moorea | collected 2018-08
AACTGAAGCCCAGTGTTTATAGCCAATAGAAAGGTTTATTTCTGGATACCAACCCCCATTAAGTATTTTGAGTATTTTTATTTACTCGTATTGGAGAATGTTTCTGTAACTCTTTATGCTACATTCTGAAGTGAGGAATGTGGGCTAGAAAAATAATACCAGCCTTGGTATCCGTAATTGCGATCGTGTTGGTAATAAATTAATTTACAACACCAAATTACAAAAGTAATTCCCCAATTTAAAATCTAAAAGTGTATGAGGTTTGGTAATGAAACATCCCCAAGAAAATTCCTCCATAATCCGCGCTCATGTATTTATTTCCGGACGAGTTCAAGGGGTAGGTTATCGCTACGCCACGGTAGATACTGCCAGTAAGTTGGGATTAAGTGGTTGGGTGCGTAATCTTCCCGATTACCGCGTGGAGGCAGTGTTTGAAGGCTGGCACGATACAGTTGAAGAAATGATTCGTTGGTGTCATCAAGGACCCCCTGCTGCTGTTGTAGAAGATGTAGTAGTCGAGTATGAACAGCCAGAAGGATTAGGAGGGTTTGAAGTTAGAAGGTTTGGGTAGGAAGTTCGGAGTTCGGAGTTCGGAGTTCGGAGTTAGAATTCTTCCCTCCTTCCCTCCTTCCCTCCTTCCCCCTTCCCCTGTACAATATGACGGTTGTATGTACTCTGTGGCGGATTGTGATTGAGCGTTATACTTTGCCGGAAATGGGCAATCTCTGGACTGAAACCTATAAACTTAAAACTTGGCTACAAGTAGAAATTGCTGTATGTGAAGCACAGGCTGAGTTGGGTTATATCCCTAAAGAGGCGGTTGCAGAGATTAAGGCAAAGGCAAATTTTGACCCCCAACGGGTGCTGGAAATTGAGGCCGAAGTCCGCCACGATGTCATTGCCTTCTTGACAAATGTCAATGAATATGTAGGAGATGCGGGACGTTACATACACTTGGGTTTGACTAGCTCGGATGTACTAGATACTGCTTTGGCTCTACAGTTAGTTGCTAGTCTGGATTTATTGTTAAAACGTCTGGAAGATTTAATTGGAGCAATTCGCAAAAAGGCTAGGGAACATCGGCACACGGTGATGATTGGTCGTTCCCACGGTATCCATGCAGAACCAATATCCTTTGGTTTTAAGTTAGCTGGCTGGTTAGCAGAGGTGTTGCGCCATCAAGAACGTCTCACTCGATTAAGGGAAACCATTGCTGTGGGCAAGATTTCCGGTGCTGTGGGTACCTATGCTAATGTGGAACCTAGGGTAGAAGCGATCGCCTGTGCAAAAATGGGTCTGGAACCAGATACAGCCTCGACTCAGGTTATTTCCCGCGATCGCCATGCTGATTATGTACAATTATTAGCATTATTGGCTGCATCCATTGAGCGGTTTGCAGTGGAAATTCGCAATCTGCAAAAAACCGATGTTTTGGAAGTAGAAGAATACTTTTCTAAGGGTCAAAAAGGTTCTAGTGCCATGCCCCACAAACGCAATCCCATCCGTTCCGAACGATTAACGGGGATGGCACGCATGATTCGAGGTTATGCGGTTGCTGCGGTTGAAAATGTGGCACTGTGGCATGAAAGAGACATTTCCCACAGTTCTGTAGAAAGGGTAATGTTGCCAGATGCTTGCATTTTAACCCACTTTATGTTAAAGGAAATGACCGTATTGGTGGAAAATCTGCTGGTTTACCCAGAGAACATGGCACGGAATATGAATTGCTATGGTGGTGTGGTGTTCAGTCAACGGGTGTTGTTGGCTTTAGTAGAGAAAGGGATGCGCCGGGAAGAAGCCTATGCACTGGTACAAGAAAGTGCCCACAAAGCATGGAATCAACCAGATGGGAATTTTCGTGCTTTAATTAGCCAAGACAGTCGTGTGAGTGGAAAATTATCTGCACAAGAGATTGCCGCCTGTTTCGATCCACAACACCATTTACAGCACTTAGAGCAGGTGTATCAACGTCTGGATATCTAACCAGGTAACAATATCCTAAGTTTAACTCGCTACGCGAAAGGGAAGAAGGAAGAGGGAAGAGGGTTTGAGCAGTTCTACATCTGGTGTTGGGGATTTAAACCCCAATACCTTCTTCCTTCTCTTCAGTATTATTACTCATACTGAACCGAAAAATATTTTTTCTAGATGTATTAATTCAGGTATTATACTTACTCACATTATCTAGATTTAATGTAAAACAATAATATACATTTTTATATTATTTCCTAGATTGAGCATTTGTACATTCCAGCTCAATAGCAATAGGTGGATTTGATCCACAAAAATATAAATATCGGGTTTAGCATTTCACCACCAAATTTCATTTATTTGATTCTTGTTTGTAGAAAAGGTTGTATGAAAATACAGCTTTACATGGTTATAAGGTGTTTTGGTGCTTCTATGATAGAAATCCTGGCTACCCTTTCTGCTTCAGCAGCGGCAGGAATACGTATTGCTTTACCCTTGCTGATGATTGGTATATTGCAAGGAGAAAAACTCTGGTCGCAAGTCCCAATTTTGTCTTATGTTTATTCACCAATACTATTAGGATTACTTAGTAGTTGGACTGTATTGGAATTGGTTGCTGCCAAAAAGTTGCTGGGACAAAGAATACTACAACTCGTGCAATTATTTTTGTCTCCATTAGTAGGGGCAATTATGGGATTAGCCGTAGCTTCTGCCACAGAAATGCCTCACTGGGTAATTGGTTTGATTGGAGGAATGTTAGCTTTTATTCTCCAATTAGTCCAAGTAGGTTGGTTTTATCGTTTGCGTGGTTTGCCCGGTTGGGCTGTGTTCTTGCAAAATACCTTGTGTGTTGTGCTGGTATGCTTTGCTTTGGCTGCTCCCACCTCAGGGGGATTGATTGCTCTGATTTTACTCTGGTTTGCTGTTCTCAGTGGTAAATATTGGTATCGCTGGTATGGGCAGGGGAAGAAGAGGGAAGGAGTGAAGGAGTGATGGAGTTCGGAGTTCGGAGTGTGGGGAGTGTGGGAGTGAGGGAGTGAAGGAGTGAGGGAGGGAAGGAGTGATTCATTAAACTGTCAACTATCAACTAACAACTAACAACTAACAACCACCAACTAACAACTAACAACTAACAACTAACAACCAAAAAAGGTACAGCTTTTTAGGCTATACCCTTGATTGTTAGGTTGGGAGAGATTTTAGATTAGCAAGCCTGCCAGCCATAGCCAATTTCCAAGTCATGGGAATGCTCTACCGATTGATTGCAGCCTCCCTCGCAGCAGCGGCTTGATCCGGATGAATACCTAAGCGGGTAAGATTAATTCTACCTTTGCTATCAATCTCACGTACCTTGACAATGACTTCATCACCAACGGCTACTTCATCCTCAACCTTGCCGACGCGATAGTCAGCGAGTTGAGAAATATGGATCATGCCTTCTTTTCCAGGCAAAAATTCCACAAAAGCACCAATGGGTATAATTCGGGTGACACGCCCCACGTACACATCTCCTTCATTCAGTTTGCGCGTCATACCCTGAACTATGTTACGGGCTTTTCTAGCTCTGGTTTCATCTACGGCAGAAATGGTAACTGTGCCGTCATCTTCAATATCAATTTTGGCACCAGTTTCTTCGGTAATGCCTTTAATTGTTTTACCACCAGGACCAATTACTAAACCGATCATATCTGGATCGATTTTGATGGTTAACAGTCTGGGAGCATAAGAAGACATTTCACTGCGAGGCTCATTGATGACTTCCAACATCTTTTCCAGGATGTGCAAGCGGGCATCTTTGGCTTGATGAATGGCTTGAGCAATGGTTTCTAGGGATAAACCAGAAATTTTCATGTCCATTTGCAAGGCGGTAATCCCTGAATCTGTACCCGCAACTTTGAAGTCCATGTCCCCTAAAAAGTCTTCGATACCCTGAATGTCAGTCAGAACTCGGACTTCATCCCCTTCTTTAATTAATCCCATTGCTGCACCACTGACGGGTTTAGTAATGGGAACCCCTGCATCCATTAAGGATAAGGTGGAACCACACACCGAACCCATAGAAGTGGAACCATTAGAAGATAACACTTCTGATACTACGCGAATTACGTAGGGGAACTCGTCTTTTGCTGGTAATACTGGTAACAGTGCCCTTTCCGCTAATGCTCCGTGACCGATTTCTCTACGCCCGGGGGCACGTAATGGTTTGGTTTCTCCCACGGAGAAGGGGGGGAAGTTGTAATGGTGTATGTAACGCTTGGCTTGATCGGCTTGTAAGTCATCAGCTAAGTTCTGGGCATCTCCAGGGGTTCCTAGGGTGGCAGCAGATAATACCTGGGTTAATCCCCGATTAAATAAGCCAGTGCCATGAACCCGCTTTGATAACAAACCAACTTGACAAGAAACAGGACGTACTTCGTCTAATTTGCGACCATCAACGCGAATGTTATCTTCCACAATTTGGCGGCGCATTAGCTGTTTGGTAATACTTTTAAAAGTATTGCCCAGAGCCTTGGTATTTTCAGTTGCAGCAACTCGGATGGGATCTGTTTCTGGTAGTTCGGAAATAGCAGTGGCAATTGTTTCCTTAACCGCATCTAAAGCCGCATCCCGCGTGCTTTTATCCAAATCGAATTGTGCCAGGATTTTCTTAATTTCATCAGTTGCGCGATCGCTGATGAAGGTTTCCAAAGATGTATCTACTTCTGGTGGTTCTTCCTGGACAATTGTTAAACCCAGTTCTTCTACTAAATCTAACTGTGCCTGGATTAAGTCTTGCACAGCTTCATAGCCAAAGTCAATTGCCTCAATAATATCCCTTTCTGGCAGTTGATTGGCACCGGCTTCTACCATGATTACGCCATGGGGGGAACCAGCTACAACTAAATCTAAATCCCCAGATTCAACTTCTGCATAGGTGGGGTTGATAATAAAATCATCTCCAATTAAACCCACCCGTACTGCTGCCATCGGACCATTAAAAGGTATTTGGGCAACCAGGGTAGCAATGGAAGCACCTGTTACCGCCAAAACATCTGGTGGTACTTGTTCGTCCATTGATAGGGTGTATGCCACAATTTGTAAATCGTCACGCAACCACGATGGGAACAACGGACGTAGTGGGCGATCGATTAAACGGCTAGTAAGAGTTACTCTTTCCGGCGGACGACCTTCCCGCCGCATTATACCACCGGGAATCCTGCCGGCTGCATATAATCTTTCTTCGTAATCTACGGTGAGGGGTAGAAAATCAATGCCTTCTCTGGCAGAAGATCGTGTCGCCGACACTAAAACTGTTGTATCCCCAGATTCTATCAATACTGATCCACCCGCCTGGGGAGCTAGTAGACCAACCTTCAGTCGAATATCCCGTCCGTCAAAGGATATTGACTTTTCAAATTCTCCCATTCAGTTCTTTTTCCTTCTATGCACGCTATTCTCTCTCTGTGGCAATCCTAACATTTATGTACTATTACTGCTTGAGATTAAATGCAAAGATAATTGAAGAAGGAACAAGGAAGAAGGAACAAGGAAGAAGGTTCAATTAAAGGGGGATTCTGACCCCCTGTAATTGTAGACCAGTAAATCCATGATTTACTGGGAATCTTAAATCCTGGTTGGGCAAGGCATTCATGGCTTACCTTAAAAGTTATGTTATTAGCCCCTCATGAACGTTTGTACACAACCAAGGATGAAAATACCTCGACTGCGGCTCCCACACCTAAGCTGTCAACCATCAACTAACAACTAACAACTAACAACCTCTAACCATTTTCTAGCTATAAATAAGGATAGAGGAGGCATCAGACGCACCACCTCGTTGTAGAATAGATCTAGCACTTACGAATAAGCTCTGAAGAAACAAGGCAGGAGACCGAAGGCAGAAGGTAAGAGGATTTGACCTGTTTGTTCCATTCATAGCTAGGGGATTTTATTACTTATTACTTATTACTTATTACTTATAGGGTGGCTCCCCAAGTTCCAGCATTTAATTTAATTGGGCACAAATCTGAGTAGATCACAAATGGCAATTTTACACGGCAGTTGGTTAAGTAACAATCGGGATGGCTATTTATTTATTTGGGCCCAAACCTGGCGAACTCTAGAACCTAATTTGATTAATTGTGAGTTGACAAATGTCCCACAATACCCATTAGCGATCGCTCCAGAATCATTAAGGAAATGGTTAAACTCCCAGCACCCCGCACTTGCTAACTGTATTTTTCCCCAACAACCAGTTGCCACCTCTAAAACCAAGCAAAGTAAGGCTCAAAAGGAGCCGTCTGACGGTAAACGCAATTCACAAATCATTGCTCTGCCTACTTCTATCCAGAAGGATAAGAAAGGAGAAAATTTATCCATACTACCTCTGTATTCTTCCGTGCTAGAAGAGGAAGAGGATAAGGAATCTCTGCAATACTTGCAACCTTGGCAGGTAGATGGTTTTATCCTGCCACCTTTATCGGCAATCAGGTTTCTCAGTTCCCTACCGTTGCATATTGCCCATAGAGAAGATAGCTTTTTGGGCGGAGATTTACGCTTTTGGTCCCAGATTGCCCGCTGGAGTTTAGATTTGATCTCTCGGTCTAAATTTTTACCAACCATTGAGCGACATTTAGATGGCTCTAGTGTTGCCAAATGGCAAGCTCTGCTAGATAGTGCGGTGGATGGTACTCGTCTGGAAAGGTTTGCTCAACAAATGCCCCTAGGATGCCGTACCTATCAAGGCGAAGTAGAAAGTATTGATAATTCATCCATTACTAATTATTCTCCTTTTTCAGTAAATTTACTGATGGAGCCAGAGGAATTAATCCTCGATTTTCTCAACCAGATAATTGACAGTCAAATTCGCTCTATGATGGGTTCCCAACCTGTTTTAGAGCCAAGGGTGATGGCGGCATTACCATCGGCAGTGCGGCAATGGTTACAGGCATTAACTGCTACTAGCCATACGGTGAAAGCAGAACCTGGGGGATTGGAAAGACTGGAAGCGGTATTAAAATCTTGGACAATGCCCGTGCAATCCCAATTGACTGGGAAAAACCAGTTTCGCACCTGTTTTGTGTTAAATCCACCAGAGCCAGGGAATAGTGATTGGAGTTTGGGGTATTTTTTGCAGGCAGCAGACGATGCTGAATTTTTAGTGGATGCAGCAACTATTTGGAACCATCCGGTAGAAAGTTTTGTATATCAAAATCGGACTATTAAACAACCCCAAGAAATATTTTTACGGGGTTTGGGATTAGCTTCACGATTATACCCCGCGATGTCTGGCGACAAGGGGCAAAGCCCCTACGTATCCAGTTTAGAAGAGTCCCAACCCCTATCTTGCCCACTCAATCCCATGCAAGCCTATGAGTTTATTAAGTCTGTGGCATGGCGGTTTGAGGATAGTGGTTTGGGAGTGGTGTTACCTCCTAGTTTGGCAAATAGGGAAGGTTGGGCAAATCGTCTGGGTTTGAAGATTGCAGCTAAAACTTCCAGGAAAAAGTCGGAAAGATTGGGGTTGGAGAGTTTGCTGGCATTTGAGTGGCAATTAGCCATTGGTGGGCAAACCTTGTCTAAGAAAGAGTTTGATAGGTTAGTGGCGTTGAATAGTCCCCTAGTGGAAATTAATGGAGAGTGGGTAGAATTACGAGCCCAAGATATTAAAACAGCACAGGGATTTTTTGCTTCCCGGAAGGAACAAATGTCTCTGTCTTTGGAAGATGCATTGCGTTTGAGTTCGGGGGATACCCAGACAATCGAGAAACTTCCTGTGGTGAGTTTTGAAGCGTCTGGAGCATTACAGGAGTTAATATCTACCCTGACTAATAGCAGTGCTGTGGAAACTTTACCCAAACCTGCCAAATTTCAAGGGGATTTACGTCCCTATCAAGAACGGGGAATGGCTTGGTTGGCGTTTCTGGAACGTTGGGGTTTGGGCGCTTGTTTGGCGGATGACATGGGATTAGGTAAATGTGTTGCTAAAGATACTCAAGTATATATAAATGGTGAGTTAGCTACAGCAGCAGAAATTTGGTCTAATTATGCTGGAGAGGCAAAATTTGATGGTGAGGGTTTTTGGGCTGAACCTCAAGAATTATTAACGGTTAACTCTATTAATGAAACAACGGGTAAAATTATCCAGGCTCCCATCAAACGATTGTATCGGCAACAGGTTAAGGAAAAATTACGTAAAATTACTTTAACAGATGGTAGGAATATTACTATTACCAAACGCCATAAACTGTTGACAAATCGAGGTTGGACAAATCAATTGCGGGTGGGTGATTATGTTGGTGTTCCCAGTAAAATAGCTGGGGAAGGAAAACCAGAAGATGCAGTCGCGTTGCTGAGTACAGGTATAAGTTTATCTCACGCAAAGACGCAAAGACGCAAAGAATTGCAAGTAGATTTGCAGGAATTGGATACCACCCAACAATCCTTACAACGTCTCATCGATAGAGAAGTATTTTATTGCCAAATAGAAAGCATTGAAGATGTGGATTATGAGGGGTGGGTTTATGACTTTGAAGTGGAGGAACATCATAATTTTGTGGCAAACAATATTATCTGCCACAACACAATCCAATTTATTGCCTTTCTTCTCCATCTCCAGGAAAAAAAATCCCTAGAAAAACCTACACTATTAGTTTGTCCAACTTCTGTTTTAGGTAACTGGGAACGGGAGGTAAGGAAATTTGCCCCCACCCTTAAGGTTTTGCAGTATCACGGTGATAAGCGTCCTAAGGGGAAAAAGTTTGCGGAAGCTGCGAAGAAACAGGATTTGGTAATTACCAGTTATTCCTTGGTGCATCGGGATTTAAAATCATTACAGGGAGTTGAGTGGCAAGTAATCGCCTTAGATGAAGCTCAGAATGTGAAAAATCCCGAAGCAAAGCAGTCACAAGCAGTAAGGGAATTAGAATCTACATTTAGAGTTGCTCTGACAGGTACTCCTGTAGAAAATAGACTGCAAGAACTTTGGTCAATTTTAGACTTCCTCAATCCTGGTTATTTAGGTAATCGCCAATTCTTCCAGCGACGGTTTGCCATGCCCATAGAAAAGTATGGCGATACAGCTTCCTTAAGTCAATTACGTTCCTTAGTACAACCCTTTATTTTACGCCGCTTGAAAACAGACCGCAACATTATTCAAGACTTGCCAGACAAGCAGGAAATGAACGTATTTTGTGGTTTGAGTCCAGAACAAGCCCAATTATATCAAGAGGTAGTGGATGCATCCTTAGCAGAAATTGAAGCAGCGGAGGGATTGCAACGAAGGGGAATGATTCTAGGTTTACTGGTAAAACTCAAACAAATCTGCAATCATCCAGAGCAATATTTAAAACAAAAACAACTCACAGAACCCCGCTTATCTGGGAAATTGCTACGTTTGCAGGAAATGTTAGAAGAGTTACTATCAGAAGGGGACAGGGCTTTAATTTTCACACAATTCGCAGAATGGGGCAAGTTGCTCCAACCCTACTTAGAAAAGCGTTTGGGAAGGGAAATATTGTTTTTATACGGTAGTACTCGGAAAAAACAACGAGAGGAAATAGTCGATCGCTTCCAACATGATCCCCAAGGTCCACCGATTATGATACTATCCATCAAAGCCGGAGGTGTGGGGCTTAACTTGACTAGGGCGAATCATGTGTTCCACTTTGATAGGTGGTGGAACCCAGCAGTTGAGAATCAAGCCACCGATAGGGTATTTCGCATTGGTCAAAAACGTAACGTCCAAGTCCATAAATTTGTTTGTACCGGCACCTTGGAAGAAAAGATTCATGACATGATTGAAAGTAAGAAACAACTAGCCGAACAAGTTGTAGGTACAGGGGAAGAATGGTTAACAGAATTGGATACAGACCAATTGCGTAATTTACTGATACTTGACCGCAATGCAATCATTGGCGAGGAGGATGAATCATGAGTAGTGAAACCTTACAAGCGAGTAGAGAATGGTGGTCCCAGCGTTGGCTAGATTTGCTTGATTCCTATCGCTTCAAAAAACGTCTAGAACGGGCGCGTAACTATGCACGCCAGGGTAATATTCTGAACATCGAATTTAAGGGAGCTAAGGTTTTAGCTCAGGTACAAGGTAGTGAACCCGAACCCTATAGTCTGTCCTTGTCTTTGGATGCATTTACAGAAGAAGAATGGGGTTTCGTGGTGGAAACTATGGCAAGTAAAGCCATTTTTGCAGCCAAGCTGTTAGCTGGAGAAATGCCACAAAATATTGAAGAAGTGTTTGCGGCTAATGGTTTATCCCTCTTCCCCTTTACATTATCCGATGTGCATAGTAAATGTTCTTGCCCAGACAAAGCCAATCCCTGCAAGCATATAGGAGCAGTATACTACCAATTGGGCGATCGCTTTAGTGAAGATCCTTTTGTCTTATTCCAATTAAGGGGTCGTACCAAAGAGCAAATTATCAACGATTTGCGTCTGTTTCGCAGCAATAGCATGGAAACAGCCATAACTACAACCGCAGAAGAACAGGAATCAACTGCTCCAGAAACCCATCCAGTCAACCTTGATGCTTTCTGGGAATACAATCAACCTTTAGAGTCTTCTTTGGTAGTTATTGCTCCATCCAGTGGGGAAACCGTGTTAGATGTATTAGGGGCAATTCCCCTAGCCAAGGAAGAAGAAAGTCTGAGTAATGTCACGTCTGCCGATGTGGTGATGAAATTTCTAGATATCCTATACAAAGATGTGAGTCAGAAAGCAATGTTAGAAGCAATGAATTTGGGAAATTAGTTGATGGTTGTTAGTTGTTAGTTGTTAGTTGATGGTTGACGGTTGGTAGTGGGTAGTTTAACTCCTTCACTCCTTCACTCCATCACTCCATCACTCCGAACTCCGAACTCCGAACTCCGAACTCCGAACTCATATTTGATGTATCTTGGGTACAAGGAAAATTAATCAGTTTGAATTGCTCCCCTTGACATCAAGTATTGTGAGTGGAAAAAAATTACCAGAAACTACTGCCTACGTCAGGATTATTCGTCAATCCTGGCAACATGGTTTACTTGAAGGAGAAGTGAATGCAGGTGATTTTGCATGGCAGTTCCAGTGGCATTTTCGCCGGGGTGAATTGTCTGTGAAACCCTCCCAAGGCCGTGCTTTAATTAAAGAACCCCTCGGTCGGTTTTTGGAACAAAAAGATTACCAGTTAGAGCCGGGAGGGGATTATAATTTTACAATCAGGGCACAGTTGTGACAAGGCAGTTTCGTGATGATGGGATGATGACACTTAGATCCCCGACTTTTTGAAAAAGTCGGGGATATGGACACCGCGAGTCAAGAAAGTGGTAGTTGGATATGAGTAGTAAATAAACTCTGTACACGTTGTAACTGATAAGCAACTTGGTAAAGTAAATCACCTTTACCTAATAAATAAGCTGCTGATGTTTTCTTGCCACCCAGAATAATTTGAGAATCTGCTTCACTAGCTGTACGTAGAGCAATTCTTCCTGGTAAATTGGCACGAATTAGGGGAGTGACTACTTTTGCTTCCGGACGTTGGGTGGCGATAATCAGATGAATTCCTGCTGCTCTTGCTTTTGCACCTAAGCGTTTAATGCTTTGTTCTAATGCAGTGCGGGATTCCTTTTCAGCCATAAAATCAGCATATTCATCAAAAATACAGACTATTCTAGGTATCAGGTTCGCAGAAGCTTGGTTATAAGAACTTAAATCATTACATCTTGCTTTTTCAAACTTTTGGTAACGCAACTCCATTTCCCATACCAATTCATCCATCAGTTCAATAGCGCGTTCTTCATCTTTAACAACGGGTGAGCGCAACCACCCCATTTCCTCAAATTCTGGAAATGTCACCCGTTTGGGATCGACAAGACATATTTGCAGCTGTTGGGGAGAATGATGATATAGTAAACTGAGAAGGAGCGATCGCAAAAATTCACTTTTACCGCTTCCAGTTGTACCACCTACCAAAAAGTGACAGGTATTGGGATCTGATAAATCAGCTTCGATTAGTTTTCCTTCCAAATCTACACCAATAGCAATTTTTACGGCTGAATTTGCAGGTAAATATTTCGATTGTATATAATCCTCAAATCTGGCAACTTGTCTATCCTTGCGGGGTAAATCTACACTAATAAAGCCAGCTTGGGGAGCAATTAAAGGTGGATTTTCTAAGCCTAATTGTACTTGTAAATCTGCGGATAATTTTAATATGGTAGCTACTTTTATACCCAGTTGTGGTTTTAGTTTAACACGGATAAAACTAGGCGCAGCTACTACTCCTTGATAATCTACTCCCACCCCAAAAGATTCTAAAGTATTAACTAACTCTTCACCTATATTTCCAAACAAATCTTCTGGCTCATTTGTTTTCAAGCCTACCTTCGTAGGCTTTGTTCCTGTAGCCTCACCCTTCCAGGGTGAAGGTTCTTGCAATGAATGTTGATGAACAAAATAAGTCTGACATTTTTTCTGTTGGGGGCAGATTTGACATAAATGGGGTTGAGTTGTTGACGGTGGTGGATTATCTTGATTTGGTTCCCAATTTATCCATGTTTGCATCTGCTGCAACTTATAAGGGATAAGTTGATGTACTGTATTTTCTAACTGTTCCCACGAGTATTTATATTCTTTAAATTCTGGTAAAACACAATAAACCGCAGAATCCACCCCTACTTTTTTCTGTTGGTTGAGTATATAACTATAAATAGCTACTTGCGCCAATTGTGCGGAAGGATCGACGGGTTGATAGGTTTTCAACTCGACGACACATAAACGTTTGAGGGCAAAGTTAAATACTAAACAATCAAACTCCCCTAATACTCTTTGTTCGGTTCCATCTGGTAATTTAAAATAATGTTCTAATTTCCGTTCTTCTTGAATAAAGGTATTAGCAATTACTTTGTCAGCACTACAATATTCACGATTAATAATCAATAATTCCGCCAAGTGTTTGATGAATCCTTGTAATCCTTGCCAAACTTTTAATAATGTTGCTCCCTGACTAGGGTCTTTGGCAATAACTTGATTTAAATAAGGATAAAATTTTAATTCATAAAATAAGTTTTGCATTCCTGAAGATACATCTTCTAAGCGTAATTGGTCAGCATTTAAGAGAAATAATTGGGTAAATTTTGGTTCTATTATGGCTAATTTAATAAAATCATCAGCTAACTTATGAAATGTATTCCCTACCCCACCAAATGGTTGTTCTGGTGGAATGAAGATACTGTCACCATGAAAATGATGATATAAATAAAATAAACGAGGACATTCAAAAGCTAATCTAACCTTAGTTGCACTGAATGATGAAGTTTTTGATTCATCTTTCGTTTTCTTTGTAGCATAATTTTTCATAGTCTTAGATTGATCAAATTCTAATAATTGACGATGAATAGCAGCTAAATAAACTGTATCTAAAGCAGCATATTTAAGTTGCGTTGTCGTTAAAGGACGTTTACCCCAATCACTTTTTTGTTCGGATTTATTAACCCCAGTAAACTCACATAGTTCTTCTGCAAGAGTTTTTAGTTTTAAATTAGAAACTTGTAAAGCTGACTTGGTAATTTTTTTCGCTAATTTCAGGGTACAGGTAACATTTTGGGCAGAATTACCACCTAAATACCGCAAATCAAAAGATGCATTGTGAAATATCTTTTCAACTTGAGGGTTGAGCATTATTTGCTGAATGAAATATACTGTCAAATGAGGCTTATTTAAAACATCCAATATATAAGCATATTCCCCCGTTAAATCTGTAGATTCTGCTAACACCTGAATTAAGGATAATTTAGGAGAGGAGGTATACCAGTCAGCAACCTCCGTATCTAACCAAAGTCTCTTAGCTAAGGTAAAGCTATTGATTTGTGATTTAATGTCATTGTCTATTGTCAGATAATGCATTGCTTTAAGTAACTACACAAATTAATTGGTCTTGCAATTTTCCTTTAGGATTAATTATTTTTACTTTTCTTTCCTGACACAACAGTTTAATTAATAATTTCACATCTTCTTCCGTAGCATAATCGAATTCACTAATAGCTTGATTCACCAATGTTGGTATACCCATAAAATGTTGGGTTATCACTAGGTTAGAGAGAAAATTTTTGACTTCTCGTAAATCTTTTATTTTTCTCCCATTACCGTTATTTACAGATGCTGGTTTTTCCATAACTCCCAACTCTTGCAATAAAACGCAATTTTGCAAAATTTTAGATTCACGACTTAGAGATTGTAATTCTTCGACATTAATTGTTTTCCCAGAAATTACTAATTCCTGGGCTAGAGAGGAGTTGACTAAGTTTTGATAGGTTGCTAATTGATGTACGGAAGATAAATGAGGTTTGATGTGGGTATTGTGAGTACCTCGAAAAATTTGTTGATATAATTGATAGCCTTTCAATTTGCCATTACCCACACTACTCAACCTAATTAGGAATAATTTGTGACAAATTTTATTGGTAATTACTTTTTGGGAAGCATTCATCACATGAAAAAAACTGTTCATATTTGAATCTTCTGTCCAAACTATCCCTACTTTTTCCCTATTTGATGATTGATAGCTAAAGGAATAGTTATTATACTTGCCAGCAATTAATTTTTGTTTAATAGAATTGATTTGCAATGCTGACAATGCCGATTGCAACATCCCGATCAGATCGGGTGCAGATAAGAGACTTATTTTCTGGATTTTCTTTTGGGTTTTAACTAATTCTTTTTGCCAAATTAGTTGAAATTCAGCTTGGGTTATACTCTCTTCCGAAGGAAGAGAAATTACAGGTATATTTGTTTTTTCAATTTTAAGAGTAACATTTTTATTATTGGCAGATGCTGTCTTATCTCCCTGTACTTTACCTTTTTCGAGAGTGATGTTTATCCGACCTCTATTATGAATATCAATCTTATATAATTGATACTTTTCTCTCCCTAGTATAATTGTATTTCTAGGGTAAGTTTTACCACGAGGAAAAGTTTCCTCTAATAGTTGTCTAGTCAGGGGATAAATGGGTGTGTCAGGTTTGGAATTAGCTTGTTTATGTAATGGTTGTAGTCGATAAGCCCAAATTGATTCTGCTTGGTCTAAATTAATTGATCGCAGTGTAATTTTTTTTTCTATTCTTGCTTTATCGCACTGAAAAATCTTATTACAAGCTCGCATCCAAGGATCTCTAACAATACTGATAACAATTAAAAAGTTTTTCAGGCTCTCATTATGAATAGCTGTATTAATACTAAATATTGGTTGGGGATTAGATTCCCAATTTGCTGTGCTTTCAACTTGATCGAAACATAAAACTATAGGTTGGGTTTCTGTAGATATTTTGCCGAAATTTGCCAAAATATTTTTAGCCGCATCTTCCGAATCAATACAAAATTTGACTTTTAAAGCTTGCATTGATTCTTCACTGAAGTTGTCTCCTCGTAACCATTCACAGGCTAAAGGGTATAGTTCTGGATTAGTTAAGTCATGTAAAATGCCAAAAAATATCTCAGGATTGTAGATACTCTCTTGCTGATATGTATCTTTCAAATGCTTGATAAAATTTTGGCGATTATTAAGTAATATTTTCCAAATGCTATCATCTAAAATGCGCTGTTTTAAACTGCGTTTAGTAAAAGCAGATAAGCTTTTTAGCCACAGCATTAATTGAGAATCTGTTTGACCTTCTGGTACTTTGATTAAACTATCAACTGTAGAACGTAATATATGTCTCCAGATATGCTCATTATCAGCCCAAGGACCAATATAAGTAAAAAAAGCTTTGGGGTTAAAGTTTCGTTTTAACCTACCCAAGAGATAACTTTTACCAGAACCAGAATCACCTATCAGTAAAAGAGTACGACTGCGATTATCCATCCGTACAAGGTCTAAAAAACCTTCAATTTCAGTAATTACCTCTTGATGAATAGAGTCAACTAGAGAATTTGTGTCTTGATTCTCTGTCCAAAAATTACCTACTCTGATATTTACCAAATCAAACGGATTGACTTCGCGTTTAATAATTTCATTAATTGATGCCATACTGATACCCTAGTGAGAGAGCGAACTTATTTGATAAATAAAATGTTTTTGTACTATTTAGTACACACTAATAAAAAATAGGGAACCACCCACATTTTGAGGGATTCCAGTCGCTACTTGTTCTGGTGTATAGTGGGTTGGATCTAGCAAAGTACTCAACTCGATTTGATCATTTTTTTCCAACCGATAAAGTGCTTTATCCAACTCATCCCGTGATAGGGGTGGTTGTAATTTTTCTCTGAGGTGGAAAATTGGTAAGTAGTTATTTGTACCGAGTTCTGTATCTAACTTCCGGATGGTTTGTAAAATTTCTTCATCAGTAATACTAGTACCCTGCTGAAACTCAGGATCTGGAGTAGGCACAACTACTGGCTGAACCACTACAGATTTCCGCAAAAACCGCAGGTAATTACCCAATAAATCCAAGCTGATAGTAGCAGCACCCTTGGGACTATACTCTTCTCGTAAATACTCCAAACCCCTCTCAGTTATCCATACCTCAGCACCCTTCTGTTTGCGCTTCATCTGTAACTCAATCAATCCCTTTTCCTGGAAGCTTGTCAATATCTTCTCTCTCTCCGCAGCTTTCAAGGATTTAGGGGTGATTTTACTGGGAGTAATTTTCCCAGAAGCTTTACTAATGCTTTCTAATACCTTACGTTCTTTTTTTGTTAATGGTAACTCTGTTTCACTTGCATTCAGTACAGCTTTGCCGGGAGGTAAAATTTTTACAGAGCTAATTTCCCTTGTATAGTCTACGATTTCCCGACTACCTAAGTCCTGACAAACTTTATTTTTTGCTTTGATAGAACTGAAAATATTCGCACTCCAGTTTGAATGATAATTGGCGCATCCCAATAATTTCAAGAGAAATTTTAATTCATCTGTATCCATAGGAGTAATCTTACTTGTATCGAACATAACTTTACTTTAGCGCACATAAATAGCATTGTGAACATCTAAATTTGACAACGTGATACTCTCAAAAAATTTGCCAAAAAGCGATCGCATTTTTATATTTATTCAAAAAAAGAGGATATTTCCTCTAGGAAACATCCTCTAAATGTATACAAAACTGAGATATTCTTCAGAAGAATTATGACAAAATCAAATGGTATTTTCCTCTTATTTATCCTGATTGCTGATTTAACCAAGCTTCTAAATCAGCAACCCCAGAAAAGTCTAATAAAGCTTCCCCCAAGTTCTCTAATTGTTCAATCGATAATCCTTGAATTTGCTCAATTAATGATGAATCAATCTCACCAACACGGCGATTGAGTAAACGCATAATTAAACGTTGCTCTCCTGACTGTACAGCTTTTTCTCTATCTCTTTGATAAAGTGGTTCTAATCGCATAATTAACTCCCTATCATCTTCATCTAACTCTTGATTAATTCTCAAATTTTCGCGCAGATTGTAAACAAGTTCGAGTGTTGTTTGTTGGTATGGATGATTTAATGGTAACCCTTGCAACTCAAGAATCGCTCTCTCCTGTACTCTTCCCCTACCCAAAAGCCTCAACCACAATGTTTCTGGTATCTGTGGTAGTTGGTGTATTGCCACAATTGCTGTCCGTAAGGCATCACCGAGAAAGTGTACTCCTGAGAACCATCCGTCTTTTTGGTTAACGTTAAAGCTAGTTAATATAGCTGGGGATGCAGTTGGAGTAAGAATCCACAATTTGGGAATTTTCTCTTCTTGGAGTTTGGCTTTATTTCCCTTAGCTTCCCGTCGCAGTCTACCCTTTACTTCTAATAATTTTAGAATACAATCACAGATTTCATCAGCAGAAGCAGCATTACGAAATGGTTCTAATATTGCAGGATATTCTGCAAATCTTCCTAGTAATCCTAGTACGTATAAATTAGAAGTTCGCTGTGCTGAAGGAGTAAATAAAAGGTCTATTTCTTTAATTTCTCCCAAAACCTTTTCTGATGGCTTAACTTCTCCATAATCTTTGAGTAATTGTTCTAGATAATCCTTGGCAAATTGGTCATGTATAAAGCGCGTCATTTAGGATAAAATACAAGATTTAGTAAAGTAGGTTGGGTTAAGGGAAACGCAACCCAACAGAAATACTTGTTGTTGGGTTTCATTCTATTGCTATGCAACGCTAACGCGAACAACCCAACCTACAGCTATCATGTCTTAAATTTACTCTATTCAACTAACGCTTCCATTGCTCTAATAAATAGGCATAAAACCAACCTTTATCCACCTCATCCATCGCATAAATTTTCCTGCCACCAGATACTACTTTTGTATTTCCTTGACTCATACCACTAGTAATAATTTCCGTTTCCCACTCCCGTAATTTAAAAGCATCTGGATTACCTAAATAAGCCGTAGCTAATACATCCCATGCATAATAATCTTGGGGAATTACCAAGGCATAACACTGTCCTACTAAATCAGAAACCGGATATTTTCTTTGTCGCCCAATTTTTTGCACAAACTCTGAAGTGACAGGCACAGTATTAGTAATATCCAAAGGACACATAATAATTTCAATTCCACTTTGCCATACCCTAGCTGCGGAAATGGGGTCCCAATACACATTCCATTCCGCCGAACCATCTTGTCCCGGTTCCCAACCTTGCTCCACATTTCCAGGGACATTTAAAGCACCACCCATCCAGACAATTTTGGCAATTTTACCCTCAATATCCGGTGCTTTATCTAACGCAGTTGCAACGGTTGTTAATGGTCCTGTAACCATGAGTGTGACTGATTCCGGTGCTTCTCGCAACACCTGAACCATAAAATCTTCACCTGCTTCTGCAACTAAAGGGGTGCCAATAGTATCACTTTCATTCAAAATTGGTAAATGATCAACCACAAAGGAATCGCGGCGATAAAGGTAAGGGAAAGGATTGATACCCCGTACCCTACTTTCTGCTACTGGAATCTGGGAACCCCCCATTAACTCTAAAATTTTACGTGTAGCACTAACAGCAGGTTGGACATAACAATCAGCAGGAGTAACAACAACACCCAGAAGTTCCACATGCTCCATGGTCATTAGTAGCATAGTAGCGAGATAATCATCTACACCACCATCATGATCCATTAATACAAGTTGTTTTGTCATAGTTTGGGAGAGATTAAATATGGACGAATTTATGCAAGCTGCGATCGCTCAAGCAAAACAAGGTAGACTAGAGGGTGGTATCCCCATTGGTTCGGTACTTGTCAAGTCAGGTAAGATTATCGGCAAAGGACACAACAAACGCGTCCAAGATGGCGATCCTGTCACCCACGCCGAAATCGATTGCCTCCGTAATGCTGGTAGAATCGGCAACTACCAAGGTACAGTACTTTACTCCACCCTGATGCCATGTTATTTGTGTGCGGGTGCTGTGGTGCAATTTGGGATCAAAAAAGTTTTTGCTGGGGAATCAGCCACTTTCCCCGGTGCGAGGGAGTTTATGGAATCCCACGGTGTGGAGGTAGTTGATTTAGATTTAGATGAATGTAAGCAGCTAATGAATGAATTTATCCAAAATAATCCCCTGCTGTGGAACGAAGATATTGGCAAGTAACGAATGAAAGCGGATGGGGGGAGTGAGGGAGTGTAGACGCGAAGCGGCTTCTCGAAGAGTAGGAGTGAAGGAGTGATGGAGGGAAGGAGTGAGGGAGTGAAGGAGTGAAGGAGTGAGGGAGTGAAGGAGTGAAAGAATTAAACTGTCAACCATCAACTATCAACTAACAACTAACAACTAACAACTAACAACTAACAACTAACAACTAACAACTAACAACTAACAACTAACAACTAACAACTAACAACTAACAACTAACAACCATCATCCCATCACTCTCTCCTGGAGAAATTTATCAAACACAACCCGCTCCGGCAGAGAAGGCTGTGCGCCGGATTTCATGGCCGCTAAAGCACCCGCAGCAGCTCCCCAAACCACCGCTTGACGTAAGGGAAGTCCTGTTGATAAACCTGCGGCTAAACCCCCACTAAAGGCATCCCCTGCGGCAGTAGTATCCACAGTTTCAACTGCAAAAGCTGGTATAAAAAAGTTTTCTTCTGCGGTAGCACAAACAACACCCTTAGCACCCAATTTTACGATCGCACATTTCACTCCCCTTTGCAATAACACCTCACCGGCTTTAGTTGCAGATTCTTCTCCATCTACGGGAAAACCTACTAATTGTCCAGCTTCCACTTCATTGGGGGTAATAATATCTACCAAGGAATACAGTTCCTCTGGGAGTTGAGATTGTACTGGTGCGGGGTCTAAAATTACGGTTACACCAGCTTCCCGTGCCGCTTGAGCCGCTGCAACCACTGCATCCATAGGGATCTCTAGTTGTAACAGTAAGGCTTGAGAACCCGGTAATAGATGGGATAAACGTTCCACATCTTGGTTGTCAACGTTACCATTAGCACCAGGAATGACGATGATTTGATTTTCTCCCCCATCATCAACGCTAATTAAGGCAACACCAGAACTAACGCTATCATCAACAAACACATCATCAGTTTTCACACCAGCAGTTTTGAGGCTATTGACTAGTTCCGCACCAAAACCATGTGCCCCTACCCTACCTACCATATGAGTGGTAATACCTAAACGGGCTGTAGCCACTGCTTGGTTAGCACCTTTACCTCCCGGTGCTTTAAAAAAATGGTGTCCCAGTAGTGTTTCTCCTGGTAGGGGTAATCTGGGTGCTGCGGCAACTAAATCTATATTGATACTGCCAAAGACAATGATGCTCATAATTATTAAATGTTTATCGTGACATTTTAATACAAAAGATGTCAGAAAAAGACTTATAGCAATTCTGTATGAGGCCGCGCTATATTTCCCTCACTCTAGAAGAGTGGGGCTAATACGAACAAAGAAAGCCTTGCGAGCGTAGCGCGGTAACCACGCAGGCTAAATTTGGCGCATCTTTATAAAGAAATGGTATTATCTCACGCAAAGGCGCAAAGGCGCAAAGGAACTATTTTTACTCTGGAATCAAAATCTTAAATGAAATCAGATTTCCAAATGTGAATAGCGCGTTGTGCTAAACGCCTCTGACGTGCAGCAATTGTATCTGGATTCCAGTCTTCAGCAGTTATGTTTTTGGTAAGAGTATAGACACTCTTTTGATATGTTGCTTGCTTAAGTTGATAACTATTTTGACCAATTTCCCGATTGAAAGATGGTTCTAAAAGGGTCAAATTTCCGAGGCGATAAACCATTGCTTCTATCTGGGAATCAGTAAAGTTTTGTTGCCAATTGTTAGTTGTTACTTCAGGTAGAATATGTTCTATGGAAAAGCTATCTTGATCAATTTGTATACCAGATGCATCTGTCTCTAATTTCCCCAGGATATAACGAACTAATTTACGTTTTTGACTTTTTGTGACAATAGAAAGTAGGGAAAAGTCCTGTTGAAATTTCTCATCTGGGACATATATGGGATGAAGAGTACTAAAAACTTCCCGTGGATTAGTTATACTTCCATTGGCGATGCCAATAGCAACATCATTGTAGTATGATTCTAGCTCGTTGGGATTTAAGCCACTGACAATGCTATGACGGAAAGATACTACAACTAAAAGTTTTAGTAAGCGGGTAAAATCTCCTGGTGAAAATTTTGTATAGGCAGCAAATAAGACGGGGTATACTTGTTTAACTCTAAACAGGTTCAAATCTTTTATATATGGTTGATTGTCTGGAATGTCTCGCCAGAATTCATCATTGGGATTGCCAAGTGCGATAAACAAGTTACTATAATTTTCTAGTTTGTCAAGTAAATCAAAAGCCTGACTAGCATTTATAACAGATTTACGAACTATTTTAAATAATCTTCCTTTTCGCACTCTTGAATTCTCAAGAGTCAAATAATAACGTAGAAATTCTGGAAATTTCTCCATCTGCACTGTATTGATAATGCGTCTCCATTGACGTTGTGCTTCTTGTAAATCATCTGGTCCTTGAAAAAGGGAAAAGAGGTAATTTTTCAACAAATCCGTGGAAGTTAATTCTAAGCCTCTAGCATTCAACGTCTCGAAAACTGTATAAGCATTTAGTTCATCTTCAACAGTAATTTGAATAAATAGTAGCCGTTGAGCAACAGTATCTGTAAGAAATATAGCAAGCTGTTCTCCATCATCAATTATCTCTGATAAGTACGATAATTCACGAAAAAAGTATTCAAAAGCTTTCCAAATAAGTTGATTTGATTTTGATAAAGAACGAATATTAAAAGGCTTTCGTAAGTTGACTAAATTACTTTTATAGAAATCATTATTATTTTCATTGAGAATTAGTTTACTAGAATAACGAAGAGAACGGGGATCTTTATCCGCTAGATAAGTTCGTTTGAGAATTTCTTGTCGGTCTGTGTTAGCTATAGCATCAATATTCTGTTCTACAAGCTGGCGAATTTGTTCAATTACAGCAATAGCAATTATACTCAGAGTAGCTAATCTCTGTTGACCATCGATGATTGTAAACTCTTTTTCACTAGTACTAGAACTTTGCAGGACAATTGCACCCATATAATGGCTAACGTTGTCATTATTTTGTAAAATTAAAATATCTTGCCACAAGTCTTCCCAATCATTTTCCTTCCAGGAATAATCCCGTTGAAAAAGTGGGACTCGATAAATTTTTCCATTACCTATTAAATCTCCAAAGCTAGTAGTACGAGTATCTAGAAGATTGATTCGAGCCATAACATAGTAGAGTAGAAAATTATATTTTGTTCTGGAATTTGCTCGTAAATATCAGCAATATAAGCGATAAAAAACAATATATTCTCTATTTTTTCGACGTAGTCTGGCTTCAGTTATACAATTTTAAATTTTAAATTTGAGATTATTTAGGTAATTGATGAAAATAATTTTATCAATAACAAGGGCGCAAGGCTTGCGCCCCTACAATAGATTTGCATGACTTGGTAATTTAAATGCTCGAAATCTCCTTAAGCTGCTATTTTCTCTTGCACTAACACATAAGGCTGCACAATTAGGGTATCAAATCTTTTGGTGCGATCGCTATTCCATTCACCCATTTGTTCTGCGGAAGGTTTAGCAATCAAAGCCTCACTAATCCATACTTCTACTTTTGCAGTATTATCGCTAGCTACTGCTACACCTACCTCCAATAAATCCAGCCCTGCTGCTACTACAATAATTGCATCCCTCTTAGCATGGGGAATTAACCAATCCCACTCCGCTTCATCTAGGTTTTCCTGTAACTGCGCTCTCAAATCTTGATTAGCCATACAATTTTAGATTTTAGATTTTAGATTTTGGATTTACCTGATTGCCAACCAAAAGGCTATTTTATACAGTTCAAAAGCATGAAATAAAGTTCTTTTAACTTTTAACTTTTAACTTTTAACTTTCCCTATCTTCCCAAGTCATGCAAGGAATTAATTGCTGCTGCACATTTTTGTGTCACTGACTCTAATTCTTCTTTACCAGTAGATTGAGGAGAATCAATTACATTGCCAATCCGTATTGTTACTGGTACAGAATGGGGTAAAACCCCATCCCCTGCCTCTATTGCTTGCGTCCCCCATAAACATACAGGTAGCATGGGAGCCTGTGCCCTAGCTGCAATTAATGCTGCACCCCGCTTGGGATCTGTAATCCTTCCATCTGGGGTGCGAGTACCCTGTAAAAACACACCCACAGCCCAACCATCTTCAAGACATTTTAAAGCCGCTTTAATCGCTTTGCGATCGCTAGCTCCTCGGCTCACAGGATAAGCCCCATATAACTCAATGGCTTGTTTTAAAACTGGGACTTTAAATAGTTCTTCCTTTGCCATGTAAGCCACGGGACGGCGGACACAATTAGAAACAATGAGTGGATCGAAATTACTGGCATGATTACTTACTACTATGAGTGGTCCAGTTTGGGGCACATTTTCTGCACCATAAATTTTGCCCCGAAAGTAGGTATGTAACATGGGGCTGACTACTGACCATTTAAAGGCATAGTAGAGTAGGAGGCTGGCAAATGGTTCGCGGCTTCGGGACATTTTGGGAAGAAGAGTGATAGTTGTTAGTTGTTAGTTGTTAGTTGTTAGTTGATGGTTGACAGTTGTTAGTTGTTAGTTGTTAGTTGTTAGTTGTTAGTTGATGGTTGACAGTTTAATTCTTTCACTCCTTCCCTCCGTCTCTCCTTCCCTCTGAACTCCGAACTCCGAACTCCGAACTCCGAACCTCCTTCCCTCCATCACCTCATCATCCCATCAACTATCAACTTATTGGGACTGAGACAAAAAATAGCCGGAAAAAAGCTCAAATCTATATACCGAGAGGCTTTGACATCGTTTTGACGAGAGAACCCGCGACGACGGAAGTCGCTCTGGGTAGCGCGAGTCGTGACTAGTTTCTTGATATATCTGGGTTTCAGGCGTTTTTGGGCATTTGGTGTATTTCCCTTGTCCCACATGGGTTTGAGGTTTATTTTGTCATCAAAAATGTTTAAATCCCGCTATCAACCATCAACTATCAACCATCAACTAACAACTAACAACTAACAACCTCAGCGCTGCTACGAATGTTTTCTAGGGTTAAACCAGAACAAGTACGTTTAATTAAGCCAGTTAATACATTTCCTGGTCCAATTTCTATAACCCTTTCAACTCCATTTTCTGGTAAGGCTAGGGCAATTTCTCGCCATCGGACTCCACCTGTCATTTGTTCCATCAGGCGTTGTTTTAAAACATCTGCTTCTACTGCTGGGGTTGGTTCAATGTTGGATAAAACAGGCACATTCGCATTATGAAATTCTACTGAGGTTAAAATTTCCTGGAACTCATTAGCGGCTGGTTTCATTAAGTGGGAATGGAATGCACCAGAGACTTTTAAGGGCATAGCCCGTTTACTTTTCACTTGGGACATGACAGCCTCCACTGCGGCGGGAGTGCCAGAAATTACCACTTGTGCGGGGCTATTGTCATTGGCGATCACAACCTCTGGATTGTTAGCGATCGCATTTTCTAATTGTTCTCGGTCAAAGTTAATCAAAGCTGCCATCATTCCCCCAGCAGCACTATCCATCAGTTCAGCACGACGTTTGACTAAACGCAATCCTGCTGGCCATTCAAAGACCCCAGCTGCATAAAGAGCTATGTATTCCCCCAAACTATGACCGGCAACTAAATCTGGTTGCTGTTTTTGTCTCACTAAATCGGCAAGAATGCTTTCCACTACGTACAGACAAGGCTGTGTATAGAGAGTTTGTGATAGCTTATCAGGATCATTTTGGCAGATATCAATTACAGACCAACCCAAAATTTCCTCTGCTTGGGCAAACTTTTCCTTTGCCAATGGTTGGTCAATTAAATCACTTCCCATACCCTGGGATTGGGAACCTTGTCCGGGAAACACCCATGCAGTCTTAGTCATTCGTTGTTAGTTGACAGTTGTTAGTTGTTAGTTGTTAGTTGATGGTTGATGGTTGTTAGTTGTTAGTTGTTAGTTGATGGTTGTTAGTGGGTAGTTTAACTCCCTCACTCCCCCACTCCTTCACTCCCTCACTCCTCCTCTCTTCCCCACTGGAAAATCACAGAACCCCAGGTCAAGCCAGCGCCAAAGCCGGATGCGGCAATGATATGGTTGGGTTGAATTTTCCCTCCTCGTACTGCTTCGTCTAATGCCAAGGGGATGGAAGCGGCGGAGGTATTGCCGTAGGAGGCAAGATTACTAATTACTTTATGTGCAGGAACCTTGAGTCGTTGGGCAACGGCATCTAAAATACGCTGGTTTGCCTGGTGCAACAGTAACCAATCAATGTCTTCCACTGTCAATTCAGCCCGAAATAATGCCTTATCAATTATTTCTGGTACTTTTTGCACAGCGAATTTATATACTTCCTTGCCATTCATAGATATGGTCTGGAAATTTCCTTTACTCACAGCTAAATCGGCCGTTAACTGTTGACATTGGGGTGCAGAGGCGAGATTGAGGTTATTATTTTGCGTACCATCACTTTTAAGTTCAAATCCTAATAAGCGATCGCTCTGATTAGCCTGTAAGACTACTGCTCCTGCCCCATCGCCAAACAATACACAGGTACGCCTATCTTGCCAATCTACCCAACGGGAGAGGATATCAGCCCCCACCAGTAGTACATTTTGAAAAACCCCCGTTCTGATATACTGGGCAGCCGTTACCATCCCAAACACAAAACCGGAGCAAGCTGCTGTCAAGTCAAAGGCGACGGCTCTGGTTGCTCCTAACTCCCCTTGAATTTGGCAAGCACTACCAAACAAGTCATCAGGGGTAGAAGTTGCCAATAGAATCAAATCTATATCTTGGGCTGTAATCCCTGCCATAGCGATCGCTTTTTTCCCTGCTGCTGAGGCAAGCTGGCTCAATGACTCACTGCAACTGGCTAAACGTCGTTGCCGAATACCCGTTCTGGTGGTGATCCATTCATCAGATGTATCAACCAGTTCCATCATTCCCTGGTTATCAAGGAAAGTTTCTGGTACTGCCGAGCCACTTCCTGTAATTGCTATTCCTAAATTCTGCACTCCTAGTCTCCCAATTTATTGGCTATCAGTTGTTAGAGATTTGCCAGCAGTCAGCACAGAGTTCTCTTGACTGACTGCTAACCACAGACTAATCACTGCTAGCCACTTTCATGCTGTAGGCTTTGGTATTGGGACTGAATTCGTTGTAACACTTGGTGATCCACCGCTTCCTTTGCCATGCGAATGGCATTAAAAATTGAAGGAGCTTGGGAGCTACCATGACCGATCACACAAATTCCGTCCACACCTAAAAGCAAAGCACCCCCATGTTCTGCGTGGTCAATCCGCTGTTTGATTTTTTTCAAGTTTGGTTTTAAAATTGCCGTGCCGAGTTGACCTTGCCACCCTTGGGGCAACTCTTCTTTAATAATTTGCAGTACTATATTTCCCACTGCTTCGGCAAATTTCAACAATACATTGCCCACAAAACCGTCACAGACAATGACATCAAAGTTGCCAGAAAGCACATCACGTCCTTCTGCATTACCAACAAAGGTGACTTGGGCATTTTCCTGGAGCATTTGATAAGTACGCACGGCAGCGTCATTACCTTTACAATCTTCTTCCCCAATATTCAACAAACCTACTTTTGGTTCGGGAACGCCCAAGACATATTGACTGTAGGCTGAACCCAAAACAGCAAACTGCTCTAAAAACTTAGGACGACAGTCTACATTCGCACCAACATCTAGTACTAGTACTTGTTTGCTGGCAATCATAGTGGGGAAAATCGCGCCAATTGCCGGACGATCTATTCCTGGCAACCTTCCTAAACGCAGCAAGGCAGCTGCCATTGCTGCACCAGAGTGACCCGCAGAAACTACAGCTTCTGCCTCACCCCGCTTGACTAAATTCATTGCCACATTGATAGAAGCCTTTGGTTTGCGCCTGATGCCGCTTAAAGCTTCTTCATCCATAGAAATTGTGTCCTCGGCAGGCACAATTTCCAGTTGATTCAAGCTAACATTTGCTGGTAGGCTAGCTTCGATTTGTTGGGGATCTCCTACCAACAAGACTTCCACACCCAATTCTTCCTTTGCTCGCAGTGCGCCAGCAACGATTTCAGCGGGTGCGTGATCCCCTCCCATTGCGTCAATTGCGATCCGTACGCAAGTCGATCCCATTGCTCAGAGCTTATAGAAACCTTACAAATTTTACCAGATGCCTTAACTATTCATCTTAGCTTGCTTAAAAGCTAACTTGTTGATGAACTGAAACTACGACAAAAGTCTGGCAAGCCCAAAATAACACAAATTGACTCTGATCATTTATTTCTAGCTTGAAAATGGTTGTTAGTTGTTAGTTGTTAGTTGTTAGTTGTTAGTTGATGGTTGACAGCTTAGGTGTGGGATTTTCTCGTGGGGGGCTAGCTTGAAAATGGTTGTTAGTTGTTAGTTGTTAGTTGTTAGTTGATGGTTAACAGCTTAGGTGTAGGAGCCGCAGTAGGGGCGCATTGCGTGCGCCCTTGAGTTAGTCACCCCCGCATTTTCATAGGCAGGTTGTGGGATTTTCTCGTGGGGGGCTAGTTGACACTCCTACGCCCTACAAGGATGCTGCTGGCGAATAGTGGGTTTGACCCCTCATATACCCACAAATTGGTTGCTTCCAGAGGTAGCATTGCTACGTCACCGAACATCTGGTGGGATGGCGAAAAATCATTATGTGAAGGGTGATACCCCTGATTCGCCATCGGTATCCTACAAGGGCGGGGATTCTTCTTTCACGCCCGCTAACTTAATTTATCCCATCCATTGCTGGCAGTTAGTAAGGTGATCCCCGACTTCTGAATCAATATCCGCACATCATTGGGATTCCTCAGATAGAAGTCAGGGATCGCTCATGCCCGCAACTCATCAAAATTCATTGCATGAACCACCAGGTTGAAAAAGTTATTCTGTAAACAAATATATTTTTTGGCTGTTATATGGCATACTTCATCACTAAGCTGAAACTGCTTCGATGAAACAATGGCAACTTACCTCTCTTCTATAAAAGGCAAAGCGGCAGGTATGATTGCTCCATCCTTGCTAATATCAAAAATTTATACACCAACAAAACCACAAAACGTTACTTTTTCGCAGAGGACTTAAAATATGCTGGAATTAATTGGTTCGGGTTTGATGACTGTCTGGCTCAATATGGCAGGAGTAGAAGTCAAGCCTTTAGAGGCGTTGGAAACTTTCACTTGGCAAAGTACTCCCGGACTAGTTGTGCTTCCCGACCCAAATCCAGTCAGTAAAAATACTGTAAAACAATATCTACAAGGTTTAGTCAAAACTAAATTAATTGATACTAATTTGGCTCAGAGTCAAGGGATTTGGATGCAGTCTGGTCCAATGCTGATGGCAAATCATCAAGGTACAACCCCTGTACCGGCAGCTTCTTTAACTAAAATTGCTACCTCCCTAGTAGCTCTAAAAACTTTTGGAGCCAATTATCAGTTTGAAACTTTAGTTAGTACTACAGGAACTATTAAAAACGGAGTTGTATTTGGTGATTTGATCATTCAGGGAGGAGGCGATCCTTTATTTGTGTGGGAAGAAGCGATCGCTATTGGTAATAGCCTCAACAAAATGGGAATTAAGCAGGTAAAGGGGAATTTAATTGTTGTTGGCAATTTCGCCATGAATTTCCAGCGTAACCCAGTTTTAGCGGGTCAATTATTGAGGCAAGCTCTCAATCACTCTAATTGGAATCGCAACATTACCATGCAGTACTCGCGCATGGCTCAGGGTACTCCCAAACCAAAGGTAGAGATTACTGGACAAGTTACAACCCAGTCTTCAGTCTCCCAACGAGCTACTTTACTACTCCGCCATAAATCCTTACCAATGAAGCGGTTGATTAAGGAGATGAATGTTTTTAGTAATAATGAGATGGCAGAAATGCTAGCAGAGGCTGCGGGTGGTGTTGATGTACTACAAACTAAGGCTGCTCAACTTGCCAAGGTGCCCAGGTCAGAAATTCAGTTAATTAATGGTTCGGGACTAGGTGTAGACAATCGCATTTCCCCCAGAGCTGCTTGTGCAATGTTGATGGCAACTCAAAAGGAAGCACTGGCTCATAATCTCAATTTAGCCGATTTATTTCCTGCGTCTGGCTTCGATCGCCGGGGAACTATTATGTATGCTAGAAACCTTCCTAAAGCTACGGTAATTAAAACAGGTACTCTCAATACTGTGAGTGCTTTAGCTGGGGTATTACCTACCCGCGATCGGGGTTTGGTTTGGTTTGCGATCATCAATCGCGGTCATCGAATTTCTGCTTTCCGTTCCCAACAAGACAAGTTGTTAAACAAATTAGTCAAACAGCTACAGGTATCACCAAAAGTCCCTGCTGCTATTACTCCCCATGCTGACACCAAAGCTCTACCAAAACTTGGTGCTGTCAGTCGGAATGAAATTGTTTATGGTGGGTAGTTGATGGTTGTTAGTTGTTAGTTGTTAGTTGTTAGTTGGTGGTTGGTAGTTGTTAGTTGTTAGTTGTTAGTTGTTAGTTGTTAGTTGTTAGTTGACAGTTTAACTCCCTCACTCCCTCACTCCTTCCCTCCATCACTCCCTCACTCCTTCACTCCTTCCCTCCATCACTCCCTCACTCCTACCCTGCGGGAAGCCGCTATCGCGTCTACACTCCCTCACTCCTCACTCCGAACTACGGAACAATCTCTGTCACCACCCTTTTACCGGCGTTACCACCACTAACCACTATATTTTCCGTTTGCAGATTACCCACGGCTTTGTCTCCATTAAAAGTTAATGGGGGTTTGACTTGTTTGTAGACCACATTTCCCCGAGCTTCAATGGATTTCTGGTTGAGAAACCAAGTTAATTTTTGGGATTTGATGGATTGGCTACGTTGCCCAATTGCATTAACATTACCTGTTAAATAAACTATTTTCTGGGGAATCTTTAATTCTCCGCGATCGCCTGTAACTCTGACATTCTCTGTTTTATGTAATACCCGTATGGGAGTGTTGCTGTTAACAGTTTCAGTATTCATGTTCCATGTCATGGCTTTACTGGCAATGTGCATGGGGGGTTCTAGCAGTTGTATCTGGGCATTCTTGGTGATTCGGGCAATTTTGGTTTTTAAGTAGACTTCTGCCGCATCACCCGTACCACGGTCGGTAATCCGATTGTTTTTGTAACGATCCATTTGTACGGGGCGGTTGGCAATTAATTTATCTTGTTTGATTTGCCAAATTAAATGCTGAGTTTTGATTTGTAGGGGAGGGTCAACGGATTTGGCTACCACCCCTCCGGAAAAATCAATCCGCTGTGTACGAGTTTTTACCCTGGCTTCGGAGGCGACTGCTGTCAACTGTTTGTGAGTACCGTTGAGTTGGTTACGCACAATCAATAAATCTTCTTGGGGTCGCCACTCCAATTCATTACCCCGGAGAACAACGCCATTTTTCGGGTCAGTGGCAATTATCTTACCTTTGAGAAACAATTGTTTCCCATCTTGTTTAATATCGGCTGTTTCCGAGCGGATTTGATAAACTACTTTTCCATCTTGATATAATTCACCGTAGGGATTATCTGCCCGCCCAACCTTTCTGTCTTTAGTGTAAACTGCCCGTTTTGCCTTTACACTCCAAATTGGTCGCCCTACTTCATCTGCTTGTTCTAGGGTGACATCAAAAAAAATAAAGTTATTCTCTGACTCTTTCTTCTCTGTAGTTGGTTGTGGTTCTGGGGAGGATGTTTGACTACTACAGCCATACAACCCAATTATTAAGCAAAGGGCGACAACACCAAAGAACTTGTGGGGAGCAAGTTTGCTGACGAGCAATTGCAACATTCTACCTCTGGGAAATGTGTTCCCCTATCTTAGTGTTATCTTGACCCGTTTATGTTCCTGGTTTTATTCTGGGATTTCCAGGTGAGAGCTGGGATCTATGGGGGCATCCAAAAAATCCATCTCTGACAAAGGTCGATAGGGATAACCTTGGCGGGGTGTTTTTTGAATGTCTTCTTTAACTGCTTCTAGGTCAATGTAGCGATCGCTCACGTTAATTAAACTATCACTGGTCATGGAGCGTAAACTCACCACTTCTACCCGCACACCCCGGTAACTTACGGAATTCACAGCGTATGCTAAATCACCATCTCCGCTCACTAGGACTGCTGTATCATATGAGTCCACTAATGCCATCATATCTACGGCTATTTCCACATCCAAGTTTGCCTTTTTGGAACCATCCGGTAACTGCACTAAGTCCTTTGCAATGACTCTATAGCCGTTACGTCGCATCCAGAGCAAAAATCCTTGTTGCTTCTCGTTGGTTCTATCCACACCTGTATAGAAAAAAGCTCGTAAAAGTCTGGAGCCAGCCGTTAATCTACACAGCAATTTGGTGTAATCAATTTCAATTCCTAATTGTAGGGCTGCATAAAACAAGTTAGAACCATCAATAAATATGGCTACCCGACCTCGATTTTCTAATACTTGTTCCGGGGTAAATATAGACTCATTTTCTACATGATTTAACATTGTTGTCATACCCTCATTTTTATCCATGTGTGATGTGATAATTACTCTGTTTAGGTTTATAGATGTAAGAATTGATTATGATAATTTATTAGAACTAGGATTAAGAACGGCAGAAGCAAGAAGAAAAGATTGTAGTTCTAAAAATTGACAAGATAAACTTTTCGTTTCTCAATCATGGTTGTTTTCTTTACTCGCCCACTGTATTACTACCGTTGCTTTGTCAGTTAAAACTCACCCATTCAAAACTCTTGTTGTCTCTAGCTTTGACATTTTATAAATGGTATGTTTATTCCCCCTGAAAAGGGCAGCTTTTCTGTTGGCGCAGCCACCCTGCAAGAGCTAAGAGGCATACCACCAAGCATGGGAGTGGCTTCTTTTTCCTATATTTATCCTGTCTCTCACACCCTATTTACAGGTAGAAGCAAGTCCAATCTAATTAAAATAGGACTAGGTTTTAACTAGACTGGGGTGGGTCTATCCGCTTAAAAATTGGTCGAGCTTTACCTAGTGTTTGTTCGTGGCTTAATAAACCCCATTTACCATGAATGCTCAAAGGAGCCTTGATTGAACTGGATGATGACTCGTTAAAGTTAATGTCAAAACCTAGTTGTTGGTAAATATCACTACTGATATTTGGGATAATGGGAGACAGTAAATAGGCTGCCAACCTTACTGATTCTAGAACTGTATACAGTACTTTTTCCACTGTTTCTTGCTGTCCTTGTTTATACAATGACCAAGGGGCTTGCTCATCAATAAACTTATTACCGGCTCTTACCAGGGACAGGATAGCTTCGCAGGCTTGGTTGAAGGCTAGGTTTTCATAAGCAATTTTTACTTTTTCTGTGAGTTCTAAACCAATAAATTTCAAAGGATTTTCAATAGAGATATCTTGACTGACAACTTGCGGTATTTTACCCCCGCAATATTTCTTCACCATGTTCGATGTGCGATTGAGCAAATTACCTAAATCGTTTGCCAAATCTGCATTTAAAACGTTGATGAACCTAATTTCATTAAAATCGCCATCTTTACCAAATTCGATTTCCTTAAGGAAGTAATAACGAATGGCATCAGCATCATATCTCTCCCTGAGGGCAAAGGGATCGAGGGTATTACCCAGACTTTTACCCATTTTTTGACCGTCTTTGGTTAAAAAACCATGTCCAAATACTCCTCCTGGTAGGGGCAACTCTGCTGACATTAACATTGCTGGCCAATACACAGCATGAAAGCGTAGAATATCTTTACCTATTAAATGTAAGTTTATCGGCCACCATTGAGCCAGGGCGTTGTCTAAGGTGGGTTCCGCATCCTCTTCTAATAATGCCGTCACATACCCCAGTAGGGCATCAAACCAAACGTAGAGGGTGTGTTTTGAGTCTCCTGGAACAGGAAAACCCCAGTCCAAATTGACCCGAGAAATGGAAAAGTCCTGTAATCCTTGCTCAACAAACTTCAAAACTTCGTTGCGACGACTGGCAGGTTGAATAAAATCTGGTTGGGACTGGTACAGTGCTTCTAGTTGGCTTTGATACTTGGATAAGCGGAAAAAGTAATTTTCCTCGTCGCGCCATTCTGCCTGTTTATTGGGGTGCAAGGGACAGTAATGTCCTTCCAGGAGTTCTCTTTCTTCTTTAAATTCTTCGCAAGATACACAATACCAGCCCTTTTGTTGCCCCAGATAAATGTCTCCTTGATCCCAGACTCGCTGAAAAAATTCTTTGACGATCGCATGATGGCGCCCATCTGTGGTCCGAATAAAGCGATCATACTTTATGTCCAGCAATGACCACAAGGATGCAAAACCAGCGGACATGCGATCGCAAAATTCCTGCGGCGACTCACCCTGACTCTGGGCAGAACGCTGAATTTTTTGACCGTGTTCGTCTGTACCCGTAATCAACAGCACAGAGTTACCCTGGAGCCTCTGAAATCTCGCCACCACATCCGCCGCAATGGTCGTGTAAGCACTACCAATGTGGGGTAAATCATTTACATAATATAGCGGCGTTGTCAGTGCAAATGTATTTTTTTTTCGATCCACTAGATTCATGCAAAAACAGCTTGTTAAAACAGTTTATTGTTTGATTGAATATTTTTATGCAAAACCACAGAATTATACAACATAATTGCCATTCTTTCAAGGTAAATGAGTTATCTGTTTGGGGAGAATGCACTTGTAGTTATGAATATGAACTACAATCAACTGATAATTCACAAGCTTTTGTCATATAATTCCTATTTAAAATCCTAGCAAAAATATCATCTATTATTTTATTAATGTTTAAATATAGATTTGGCAGTTTATACTACATTCTTTTAAATATTGGTCAATGAATAAAAAATAATAGTAATAATGCTTACAATAATTATTGAAGAGTAATATTGAGCGGGTATGGGTATAAATAGTCCTTTAGAGCTATCTCACTATTTTTTACAAATATTATCAACCCAACTGCATTGCTATCATCAAGAGCGTATTCCTCGCCATGGCAGCATAATAGTAGTGAGTAACCATCGCAGCTTTATGGATGCACCCATTTTAATGGCAGCATTATCCGCCTCCATTAGGTTTGCTTGTCATCATTACATGGGACAAGTGCCCCTATTACGAGAAATTGTTACAGAACAATTAGGTTGTTTTCCTTTAGAAGCAAATCGAAGCCGACAGCAAAGTTTTTTTCAGCGATCGCAAACTCTTTTGCAATCCCAACAAGTAGTGGGTATTTTCCCCGAAGGAACGGCACCAATGGTAAATTTTGTTTCTCCCAATGGAGTGGGAAAATTTCAACGGGGATTTGCCCATTTAGCATTACGTGCCCAAGTCACAGACCTAGCAGTTTTACCAGTGGCAATTGTTTCTTTAGAAGAGGTTAGTACCTCTGGTTTGCCTTTAAAATTATTCAGCTTATTTGACCCTTCCGAACCTCTATTTAATCAATCTGGATTGCATCCTTTGGTAGTTTATCGACGGGTGGCTGCATTTATTGGTAATCCCTATTGGATTACGCCCCAACACCAGGAAAAATATCAAGGGAAACAGGCAAAAACTATGGTGACAGAATTAACCAAATACTGCCACAATCAAATTTCTCAGTTCATAAATTCAGTCTAGCGGCAGGAATTAGAAGTTAGGAGTTAGAAGAAATAATTATGGTTGTACTGATAACTTGTACCACTCTCAATCAGAGCCAGAGGCTCTATATTCTAGTTACCAGGCTCAACCTGGTAACTAGGGTCAAGGAGGCGGAGCCTCCTGATTATCCCAGAGGAGTGCAAGTAGTTAAGTTATACACCTGATTTCTCCTAACGAGTGCGTAAGTCCTAGAAATATAGTTTTCTACCTCCACCATGTCCAGCTACAATTTCCAATTTAGATAGAAATGTCTAAACCTTATCTACTTTCTGCTCAACGCTTACAGCCAGAATATCCCCTATTTATATATTTACCAGGGATGGATGGTACTGGCAAATTGCTGCGATCGCAAACCCAAGTATTAGAAAATTACTTTGATGTTCGCTGTTTAGCAATACCCTTAAATGACAAAAGTAATTGGCAGACTCTAACTTATCAAGTATTGAAATTAATTCACACCGAATTAGGACAAAATGCCCAGCGTCCAGTATACTTGTGCGGCGAATCTTTTGGTGGTTGTTTGGCTCAGAAAATGGCGATGCAAGCTCCCCATTTGTTTGACAAAATCATTTTGATTAATCCCGCTTCTAGTTTTCGCCTCCATCCTTGGCTGGGTTGGACATCCCAACTGATGAATTGGCTACCAGATTACTGCTTTGAAATTGGGGCCCAGGGGTTACTACCATTTTTAGCTGCTGTAGATAAAATAGCAGATAGTGATCGCCAACACCTTTTAAATGCAATGCGCTCCATCCCTCCAGAAACAATTCTCTGGCGCATATCCTTACTCAGAGAGTTTCATCTGCAAGAAAGGAAATTACATCGGATCGATCAACCTGTTTTGGTAATTGCAGGGGCTGAGGATAAATTATTACCCTCTAAAAAGGAAGCTCGACGTTTAGTTGGTGCCTTACCCAACGGTAAAATGACTGTTTTACCCCATAGCGGCCATGCTTGCTTACTAGAACAAGGTATTAATCTTTACGAGATTATGCAAAGTTGTAATTTTTTGGAAAAGAAGAGTAAGGGAGGGAAGGAGTGATGGAGTGATGGAGTGATGGAGTGAGGGAGTTAAACTACCCACTAACAACTGTCAACCGTCAACTGATAACTAACAACTAACAACTAAACAGCAGAAAACCGAATTTTTAACTGGTGGTGGGGGTTTGGGGGAGGCGAGGCATCCCACGTCCTACCCGATGACATCCCCCACATGGACATCCCGCAAGGGAAAAACCAGGAAAGCCAAATCGTGAGGTTTGGAAGCCTGCACTTACCCGTAAGGTAAGTGTAGGAGGATGTCACGCAATACTGGTACAAGAAAGTTTAAAGAGAATACGAAAATGGAAGTTAGAACAAGCAATACCCCTATTTTGCAATGGACAGGAGATGGTTTAGCCATTGGATTATTTGAGGATGCGGTAGAGTTAACCGGGGATCTGGCAACTTTAGATGAAAAATTGGCTGGCTCAATTAAAGAATTAATTGCTGAAGAGGAATTTAAAGGGAAAGCTGGTAGCACCATTTCTACAAGGGTGGCTGGTGGTAGCCAAGTTCGTAAACTAATAGTCGTAGGCTTGGGCAAAGCAGAAGATTTCAATTTAGATAGCCTGAGAAATGCTGCTGCTAGCATTGCTCGTTCCGGGAAAAAACAAAACTGCAAAACCTTAGCAATTAGCCTGCCAGTTTATCATAATCAACTTGCTGACACCGCCCAAGCGATCGCCGAAGGTGTAGAACTAGCACTATATGAAGATACCCGCTTTAAGTCTGAGCCAGAAGAGAAAAAAATCACCATTGAAACCGTAGATTTACTTGGTTTAGGAGGACAAGAAGCTGCGATCGCCCGTGCTGCACAAATATGTTCTGGGGTGATACTAGCAAGGCAATTGGTAGATGGACCAGCAAACGAGGTAACACCAATTACTATGGCCCAAACAGCCCAAACCCTGGCCACAGATTATGGTTTCCAATTAGAAATCCTGGAACAAGAAGACTGTGAAAAGTTGGGAATGGGCGCTTTTTTGGGAGTAGCCAAAGCTTCTGATTTGCCACCAAAATTTATTCACCTCACCTACAAACCCCAAGGCACACCAAAGCGCAAGCTGGCAATTATTGGTAAGGGTTTAACCTTCGACTCTGGCGGATTGAATATTAAAGGTGCGGGTAGCGGTATCGAAACCATGAAAATTGACATGGGCGGTTCTGCGGCTACCTTGGGTGCAGCCAAGACAATTGGTCAACTCAAGCCAGATGTGGAAGTGCATTTCATATCAGCCGTTACCGAAAATATGATTAGCGGTCACGCCATGCACCCTGGAGACATTTTAAAGGCATCCAATGGCAAAACCATCGAAGTGAACAACACCGATGCTGAAGGGCGATTAACCTTGGCTGATGCCCTAGTCTTTGCCGATAAATTGGGATTAGATGCGATCGTTGATTTAGCGACTCTGACAGGTGCTTGTGTGGTGGCTTTAGGTAATGATATTGCCGGGATGTTCACCCCCAATGATGACTTAGCCAAGGAGTTAGCAGCCGCAGGAGATAAAGCAGGGGAAAAACTCTGGCGAATGCCTATGGAAGACAAGTATTTTGAAGGGCTAAAGTCGGGTATTGCCGACATGAAAAATACTGGTCCCCGTCCCGGTGGTTCCATTACCGCTGCTTTGTTCTTAAAGCAGTTTGTTAAAGATACCCCCGCTTGGGCACACCTAGATGTTGCTGGCCCCGTTTGGGCAGACAAGGAAAGTGGTGTGAATAATACTGGTGCAACAGGCTTTGGTGTCCGGACACTGGTTAACTGGGTAATGAGTTAGAAGGAGTTCGGAGTGTGGGGAGATGGGGAGATGGGGAGATGGGGAGATGGGGAGATGAGGACAAATTTTTCTTCATCATCCCGTCAACCGTCAACCGTCAACTGTCAACTGTCAACTACCAACCATCAACTAACAACCATCAACTAACAACTAACAACTAACAACTAACAACTCCTCCTCAAATCCTCGCTTTCTTCTTACTTCCGGTGAATCCCGTTGCTACCCAAACTAATGCTCTAGCACCATCACGAACGGATTTTTGAATGGGTTCTGGCGATTGTCCAGAAGGAACTGATACTGGTTTAAAATAAATTCCCCGACTACCTAAAACAATGTCACCAACAACTTGTGCGCGACGCATATGGAAATCGGAAGTAATCAAATAAACACTTTTAATACCCTGAGATTCTAAATCATCTACTAAGGTAGTAAAATTAGTTACTGTATCTACCGCTTCGTAATCTAAATGTAATCGTCTGGGACTAATCCCAGCTTTTTTAAATACCTGCTCTGTATACCGCTTGGGACTACCTCCAGTAATCCAAATTGGTAATTTTGGATGCTGACGCACAAATTTTGCCGTGAATTTTTCGCGTTCTAAGTACTTGGTAGAACCACCTAATACAATCACTGCCTGGGGTGCAGTAAATTGGGTCTTCACTTCCTTATACGCCCACCAAATACCTAGTGGCACGAACAGGAGCATAAACCGAAAATATAGTCTTGATAGTTGCTTATTCAAGGCTCTATTACTTGCTTCAACTAAAAGGCAATATTGATCAACCGGGCTGTTACATGGGAGACAAAGAAAATTTTGTGGAAATTAAACCTTGCCTACCTTGAGAACCGTAGTTTGATCACAAAACTTTGGGATTGCTTCCTTATGTCGCAATCACACATCAGAATAATGAGAAACTCCAGTTTTTAACCTAGATTAGGTTTAAATAAGCCCAGTTCCTGGAATTAACGAATTGGTGTTCCAGATGTTGATTGAAGGGGGCAGGAGTTGAAAGGCAGGAGACAGTCAAAATGAACTTCGTACACCGTCAAGCATGAAAGTATAGCTTTTTCTGTTCCCTGTTCCCTGTTCCCTGTTCCCTGTTCCCTACTTATCCGAACACTGCATTTGCTGCACCATATTACCCTTGAATGGAATATCCACAAAGGGGTTTTCGACGTTTTTTTGATTTTTTTAGGTGACGGGACTGGTGCGGCTCGAACGCACGACCTAGCGCTTAGGAGGCGCTTGCTCTATCCAACTGAGCTACAGCCCCAGCTAAAATATGTAGCACTGATCATAATAGCAGTTGTTTTAGTCAGACTGCCAGAACTTTTCCCAAGAACCGCCGCCTATTTCTAATCCACAAAGAAAACTCTGAGCTTTCAGGATAATTTTCTTTTCGGCTCCACTGAATTCTCGCAGTTGTAAATTTAACTCTCCTTGCATGGTGTCACGGCAACAAAAGGCTAAACCTGCTTCTGTAGGGGCGCGTAAGGCTGTACCGGGTAAATCTGTGGTTCCTGTAACTTCCACCTCATATTTGTGATTCCTGGCCTGCATCTGCCATTCCCCCCAAGGCTGGATATGCCAATTTACCTGTGAGTTCCAGGGTACGAATTCATAAAATTTCCCTTGGTAATGTACGCCAACCATGGCCACCGATTCCATCCACCACAATACACCCCGTCTTCCTCCTCCAGCAGTCAGGGCTAAGTCTGTATGATTTTCAAAGCTATTACAGTTCACCCAAAACCATTTTTGCGGGAAAGCTCCACCCCAATTTTTCTCACCATAGGCGGGGGCGTTGGTAAATTCATATAACTTGCCATTCCAGTCAATCCATCCTGTTGCCAAGCCGTGAGCCATTAAAATTTGCCACCCTGGTTCAAAAATCTGCATTTGGGACAACCAACCAGCTGTTGATTGTTGCCAACTATGGCGTTCGCCCCAACCATAAATAGGTTGAATTTTATACTGCCACCGACAGTAAAAACCTGTTCCAGGGTCGCGAATCATACCTTGATTTAAGGTGTCTGTGGCTTGATATCCTTCAATTATGGAGCGTTCAAATTCTTCCGGGGCAAGGTATTGGGGATTAATATCTAAATTTGTCTTTCGCCAATGTCCTAAAGCTAAAGTATCTTTTTTTGCCCAGAATTGATTTACATCAGGGAAAGTACGACATAAATATTCATCATTGATACCCAGTACTTGGGCCGCACCGCCGCTATGGGGTTTACCACCGATGGGGTCTTCAATGGAATACATGAAAGCGAAGGTTTGCCTGTCTGTGGGTAAAGTAACGCGATAATACCAACCTTCAAAAAAACGGCGATCGCTCCCATCCCAATGGTAACCACTGTGGGGAGTTTGCATTGAAACACGAAAATTTTGGATCATGTTCATTAGTTTACTAAGAAAACTTATCAAGTATTACGAACAATTAATTGCATTAAAGTTTGGTAAATATGGTATTGTAAATTTCCAGGATAGTGCTAATTTAAAAACAGGCACAAACAAGTTGAAAGTTTTAACAACTAGTTTGAGGTTAGAGCCTGTGCCTCCTGCTCTATCCAGAGACTCGCAATAACTCCTTAGTCGTCGCATCCTTATGAATGTGTTTTCGCCTTGAGTTCATCGAGTTAATTTTGGAGGTTTTTTCAAAGCACAGCCAAAAATGCCTGCCTAGCTGAATATAATAGGATGCATTACCGGGAGTAATTATTATTGCGAATTTTGTCCACGTTAGTTCATTAATTTACTTCCTTCAGGTTTTCAAGTCTTCTCAATCTATTCAATTTTTATACGAAAATAAACCGTCACACTTCTCTGATCCCTATCAGACCCGGTGGCGGTTTAGTCAATTTTAGATGTTTATATTTATTTAACATTCCCAGCAGCGCACACAAATCGAAAAAACAGACAAGAGGATAATTATCTCAACCAGTATTTGGAAGTTTACAGGAGTTAGGGAAAAGCCCCATACTAAAATTGATGTTCCCATAATAGCGGCTGTTAAGCGTTGACATACTCCCCTTGTTGAAACGAAGGGGATTCAAAAATGTTGTTCCGTAGCAGGGTGAACCCGTGCTACTCCACATTTTCTTCCTGCCTCTTAGGCTCTTAACTAGACAAATAACCTATGTTTTTTGCCCCCGCCAGACCGCCTCCACAGGCATTTTG
>JAAUYI010239534.1_pt1 | contig 41110 bp, 32 predicted proteins | sample 7278041 | NCBI WGS metagenome assembly JAAUYI01 (sample SAMN14350216, study PRJNA611818) | marine sediment metagenome | isolation source: surface marine sediment (0.6m) | place: French Polynesia: Moorea | collected 2018-08
GCGACGGTACCGTAGACGCGTATCCCTCACGGGACGCTTTGCGACTCAGCGGCTTGGAGAAGAGTAGCAATCCCAAAGACCTTGTGTATAGCCCTCCGGGACGACCTTCGGTACGGACACGCTCCGCGTTGATTGAATGCCCGCAGGGCTATACACAAGGTCTTTGGGATTGCTACTCTTCTCCAAGCCGCTGAGTCGCAAAGCGTCCCGTGAGGGATACGCGTCTACGGTACCGTCGCAATGACGGTTATTTAAACGGACATGATATTAGAAGTTGTGATCGCCCCATGTGTCTCGACATGATGATTTTTGTCTTTGCTACTATTGCTCCTGCTAAGATATAGATATATCTACGGATATGGCTAATATAACAACTAACCATAAAAAGCAGTGAAAAAACGAGTTACTCTCACCTTTCCCAGACGCGCCATTCAAATACCCATTACTTACCGACTGGCGAAAGATTTTAATGTTGCTGCTAATATTATCCGCGCTCAAGTTGCTCCCAACCAAATTGGAAAACTGGTAGTGGAACTATCGGGGGATATAGATGAGTTGGATGCAGCTATTGAATGGATGCGATCGCACAATATTCATGTATCTCTCACCCTAGGGGAAATAGTAATCGATGAGGAGGTGTGTGTCCACTGTGGTTTGTGTACTGGTGTTTGTCCTACTCAAGCCTTAACTTTGCACCCTGAGACATTCAAACTCACATTTACCCAATCCCGTTGCATTGTCTGCGAACAGTGTATTCCCACTTGCCCCGTACAGGCAATCTCTACTAATCTTTAACTGGTGTTGTTGAATCCAGGTATGAATTTATCTCACCCAGTGAGTCCATTTGGGACAATAAATTGTAATTTTTATTGCTTTATTTATAAGTATATTTACATATAAAAATATCATCTCAAATCTAATTATCAATCCAGACAGTAACCGCAGCCACAGCGATCAACATTTCGTCATTTTTATCATTGAGTACAGGAATAGCTTTGCCTTGAACCACCATTCCTCCGGATTCCAGGGTGAGGGTTTTTTTGCCAAATGGTAATACAGCCAATACCTCATCTTGACGTACTTGCTCTGAATAGGGCACAGCAACTTGGACTTCCACAATCATTTCATTGGGGTCGTTTAAACCCGCAACTTCCCAAACACCGGGTAAAGCATTATGAGCGATCGCATTTCTCACAGCCCTGGCTGCGGCTACGGTGGGTTCCTGTCCGTGTTGATCTATACCCATTCCCATCTCAATAATTAAACGCTTACGCACCACAATCACCTCAATTCCACCTTGTTCACCATATCATCACTATTGGCTGCAACTATTGAATTTTTTGCAGATGCGATCGCAAAATAATTTAAAATATATACCTTTCAGGAGCAGAAGTTGCTAATGATTCGGCCTGCCACGCCCAATGACAATAAAGCTATAATGGCGATCGCTGAAGCTATCGGTCTGTTTACACCGCAAGAACTCTCCGAACTTGGCGGTATGTTGGCAGAATACTTCGATGGTAACCTGGGCAGCGATCACTTCTGGATTACTTACGATGATGGGGGTGTGGTGGGAACTGCGTACTATGCACCAGAACCATATACGGATGGGACGTGGAACCTGTATTTTATTGCCGTCCATCCCGACAGTCAGGGAGAAGGGCGAGGTGGGAAACTGTTGCACTACGTCGAACAAACGTTGGCGACAGGAGGCGAGCGGATACTACTGGTGGAAACTTCTGGACTGCCAAATTTTGAGGCTACAAGGGCATTTTACCGTAAGCATGGGTATGACGAGGAAGCGCGAATCCGCGAATTTTACAGAGCAGGGGATGATAAGATAATTTTTCGCAAGGCACTGACAGCTCCCAAGCATTGACATTCCTTCACTCCGGGCGCGGAAACGGGCGGGGAAACCCCGCCCCTACTCCTTCACTCCTTCCCTCCTTCACTCCTTCTCTCCTTCACTCCTTCTCTCCTTCACTCCTTCTTCCTCCAAATCTGGCTGTTGATTTTCCTCAGAAACAATCACAAACTTAGTTTCCACCTTAGATTTATCACCCCATACATCCAAAACATCCTTAACTAAAACCTCCTCTAACCAAATTCTGCCAACAACGGTGAGGGGGAGTGCCAAAAACAAGCCTAGGAATCCGAAGAAATACGCAAAAAATAGCTGGGAAATTAAAGTAACTGCTGGTAGTAATGACACTTGATGCGCCATGACTATGGGGGTGAGGAAATTACTCTCAACCTGCTGAATAATAAAATAGAGTAGCAGAACAAAGAGCGATCGCCAAGGAGAATCGGGGCTAAATGCGATCGCCATTGCCGGAATTACGCTCATGGTAGGACCGAGGTTGGGGATCAAATTTAAAAAGCCTGCTAATACTCCTAGGGCTAATGCGGCGGGAACCCCCAATATCCACAAACCGAAAAAGCTCATCCCCCCCACTATAAACATGGCGATAATCGCACCTGTCACCCATCCTTCTAATGACACTTCACATAGGTCTAAAATCCCATCTACCCGTCGTCGATAAAAGGAGGGGAACAGACGCACAAATACTTTACGATAAGCCAAAGGCTCGGCGAGGAACATTCCCGTTAGCACCATCACTAACAAAATCTTTAACAGCACTTCCAAAGAGCCAGAAACGAAAGCAACAGAACTTCCCGCAACCCTCTTTAACCATGGTTCTGCCTGCTGAATTAAGCTGTTAATATCGGGAATATAGGGGCTAAGTGTACTAGGAACGCGAAGTTTCAGTTCTTCTAACCAACTATCAAAACGCTCTAATCCTTGTGGGAACTGCCTTGTCAGCTCTTGAAACTGGTCAGCGAATGGGGGTACTACTAACCAGAAGAAACCAACAATGATGGCGAAGAAAATACCCACTGACAGCATCACAGATGATCCGCGCCTCATTCCTAACTTTTGGAACCGTCGTGATAATCGATTTAAGGTTGCGGCTAGTACAACTGCGGCAAATATCAGTAACAGAACTTCCTTGATTTGCCACAAGATGTATAACGAAATAACAATGACGATTAAACCGATCCATTGTTCTATATTCACGCCCTAACCCCCGTTCGACGATAAGATACTATTTATCTCAATTCAGCCACATTAGCTGATTTTCCAGAATTTTATCTAGGTATTTTTGGTTAACTTTTCCTGTCCCCGCCATCGCCAAATTAAACTAGCTGTTAATAAAACTATGGGTAACAAAACTATAATCAGAGCATTGCTTGATGTGGCAGGAACAGATAAAAATGGACACAGGTACTTAATTGCGATCGAAAGTCCAATGGAGAGGATAAGTACCTTGAGAACAAAGCCAAGTTGATTTTCCATAAAAGTACGGCTATACACATTGTTTAGTGGGGCAGGCACTAAAGGTTTATTTTATGCCTATTTTCTACAATAAATTTAAGCAGAAAAAAAAAGAAGTCAGTCAGACACTTTTTGTCTCCCTGCACTTGGGGATGTTCCGAAGGAACCGCCTTAGAGCGATCGCAATTTCTGCTTTGACATGGCTATGATTTACTTACCAGTTTCCCTACTCTTATTTTTGCTGTTGTTACTGCTGTTACCTGTCATCTGGTTTGCTGTTGCAGTGGACGTGGTGAGAATGGCTGTTGCCAAGTTAGGATTTGCCCCTAACATTGCGTTACTGTTGTTAATTCTGGTAATTATCGGTAGCACCATCAATATTCCCCTATATCGGACTCAATCTGCAATTGAGGTAGCAGATGATTTTACCGATTTATGGTTAAGGGAATTTTGGGGTATTCCCTTACGTAAAATTCAACGTTCTACAATTGTGGCTGTAAATGTTGGTGGTGGGGTGATTCCTGTAATTTTAGCTTTATACCAGTTTACCCAAGCCAATGTGTTGGCAATTTTGTTAGTGACTGCCATTGTTACAGGGGTGAGCTACTATGCAGCTAAAATAGTACCGGGAATTGGGATTCAAATGCATCCTTTACTAGCTCCGTTTACTGCTGTCATATCTGCAATGTTGATTAACCCAATTTTAATGTCACCCCATACTGCTCCTGTGGCTTTTGCTGGTGGTGTGTTGGGAACTTTAATCGGTGCTGATTTATTACATTTGCAGGACATAAAAGCCATGAGTGCGGGAGTGTTGAGTATTGGCGGTGCTGGAGTGTTTGATGGAATTGCCCTATGTGGTTTATTCGCATTGTTACTTTCTTGAAAATAGGGATTGGGTATTAGGTGATGGATGATAGGGGGAAACTTTGAGAAATCGGGAATAGTTAACAGTTGAGATTTTTGTATTTTCACTCATAACTAACAACTAACAACTAACAACTAACAACTCTTTTCAAAGGAGGATTTATCAAAAAAATGCCTGTAGAAACTAATGATAAAAAACAAGTCAAACCACCAAAAATACGCCAGTTTGGGGGCAGTTTACTAATTTTACTTACCCTACTTTTACTGCTGAATTTTATTGTCCCTAGCTTCTTTGGACCGAGGTTACAACAAGTAGCCTATAGTGACTTTATCGCCCAAGTAGAAGCTGGTAAAGTAGATCGGGCAGTGGTAGGTAGCGATCGCATTGAATATTCTATGCAAGTTCAAACCCCGGAGGGTAAGACTCAAGAACAGGTGTTTCAAACTACACCAGTAGCTGTGGATTTAGATTTACCGAAAATCCTCCGGGAGCATGAAGTTCAATTTGCCGCACCACCCCCAAATCAAACTGGTTGGATTGGTACTCTCCTCAGTTGGGTGATACCACCATTAATTTTCTTCGGTATTTGGGGCTTTTTGATGAGTCGGCAAAATGGCGGTCCCGCAGCGTTGACGGTGGGTAAAAGTAAAGCTCGCATCTACTCGGAAGGTACTACAGGGGTGAAGTTTAACGATGTGGCTGGGGTGGATGAGGCGAAGGCAGAATTAGAGGAAATTATTGATTTTCTCAAGGATGCTGGTAAGTACACCCAATTAGGGGCGAAAATTCCCAAGGGTGTGCTGTTAGTTGGTCCTCCGGGAACTGGTAAAACTATGTTGGCAAAGGCTGTGGCTGGGGAAGCTGCCGTACCTTTCTTCAGCATTTCTGGCTCGGAATTTATCGAGCTGTTTGTGGGTGTGGGTGCTGCACGGGTGCGAGACTTGTTTGAACAAGCTAAACAACAAGCTCCCTGTATAGTTTTTATCGATGAATTAGATGCCTTAGGTAAATCCCGTGGTGGTGCTGGTCCGATGATGGGTGGTAATGATGAACGAGAACAAACCCTCAACCAGTTACTGACGGAAATGGATGGTTTTGATGCCAATACAGGGGTAATTATTATCGCCGCCACCAACCGTCCAGAAATTCTTGACCCTGCTTTACGCCGTCCCGGACGCTTTGACCGCCAAGTAGTGGTGGATCGTCCTGATAAAATTGGGCGGGAAGCAATTCTTAAAGTCCATGCCAGAAACGTCAAATTAGCTGATGATGTGGAGTTGGGAACCATTGCTATCCGTACCCCCGGCTTTGCTGGTGCAGATTTAGCTAACCTGGTGAATGAAGCTGCATTATTAGCCGCACGGCAAAATCGCCCCGCAGTAGCAATGGCAGATTTCAACGAAGCCATTGAGCGGGTAGTAGCTGGGTTAGAAAAACGCTCCCGTGTGCTGAATGAAACTGAGAAAAAGACCGTAGCCTATCATGAAGTTGGTCATGCCATTATTGGTGCATTGATGCCCGGAGCGGGTAAGGTGGAAAAAATCTCCATTGTTCCCCGTGGTGTAGGTGCATTGGGTTACACCATTCAAATGCCAGAAGAAGACCGGTTTTTGATGGTAGAAGATGAAATTCGCGGGCGGATTGCAACCTTATTGGGTGGACGTTCGGCGGAGGAAGTCATCTTTGGTAAGGTGTCTACGGGAGCCAGCGATGACATCCAGAAAGCTACCGATCTTGCAGAGAGGGTAGTTACATTATACGGGATGAGCGATCGCCTCGGTCCGGTAGCATTTGAGAAAATTCAACAACAATTCTTGGAAGGCTATCCCAACCCCCGACGGGCTATTAGTCCCCAAGTAGCTGAAGAAATTGATCGGGAAGTCAAGGAGATTGTGGATAATGCTCACCACATTGCTTTGACAATCCTCCATGAAAACAAGGAGTTGTTAGAAGAAACTGCTCAGGAATTGTTGGAACAGGAAATTCTCGAAGGTGCAGCACTGCGGGAGAAACTGAACCAAGCCCAAGCTCCTATGGAAATGGAAGAATGGTTGCGGAGTGGTAAGTTGTTAACAGATAAGCCTTTGATGCAGAGTTTGTTGGTTTAACAATTTACAAAGTGTAAGAGTTTTCAGGGATTTTCTGGTAAATAGACTGTACTGTAGGGGTTTAGCAATGTGCTTTACCCCTACTTTTTCCAACCTACTAAGGTCACATTTGCAGATTTCAGATCGGCGATCGCTTTACTTTGATATCATATCCGGGTAAACAGCTACTATAACCCTTTTTTGTCACTCTGGAAAAATAAAAATTAATGTAGGTTGGGTGGAACGAAGTGAAACCCAACAATACCAATTTCTTCGGGTGTTGTTTTTATTGTAACTAATCAAACGGACATCCCATGAAAGACAATCTCCAAAGTTTTATAATTCATTTGGGTCAATTCCTAAGCTTCTCAGTCTTTCCTCTAACTGTTCAGCTCTTTGTCTTTCTTGTTCAGCCCGTTGTCTTTCCTGTTCAGCTCTTTGTCTTTCTTGTTCAGCTGCTTCTTCAGGACTGGGAACTAACTCCCCATCAGGAGTAAAATAGCGCAGTTGTCTTTGATGAATTCCTAAATATAATTCCAACTGCTGACTCCATAACCATCCTTGTTGGTTAGGTTCAATGGGTTGATATACTCCACTAATCAAAGTAAATCCCTGAAACTCTAAACTATCAGGGTCAAACCAAAAATAATCCGGTGTACGGAAGATATCTTGGTAAATTTGTTTCTTCTCTTCCCTATCTACCTTAGCGGTACTATCAGACAGAACTTCAATAATTACATTGGGATATTTTCCCCCTTCTTGCCAAACCACCCAACTTCTACGCTCTTGATTTCGGGTTGTTCCCAAAACAACAAAAAAATCTGGCCCACGGAAGTCTTCTGATTTCTTTTGGTTAGGACTGTAGTAAATAGTCAGATTACCTGTAGCAAAATAATCATCCCTATCTTTCCAAGCCCATTCTAAGCATTGAATGAGGATGAAAATTTGTCGTAGATGTAAATTACTTTCCAACGGAGGCTCATCACTCCAAAATTCCCCTTGAGGAAAGATTATCTCATCTTTTTTATCTTTTTGATCAATTGCTAAGGGTGAAGAAGGAGTCATGGTTACTACATTGAATTTAATTAGTCATTATCTGAGGGACGATTATCTTTGATTATTGTAGCTTTTAAGTTCATTAATGATTTGTGCCCTGTTATGGTTGTTCAAAGTTGCTCCGGATCGATCCCCATTTTCCGTAACTTTTCTGCATAACGTTTTGCTTTGTCTTCTGCTGTATCAGCTCTTTGGCGTTCTGATTCAGCTCTTTGGCGTTCTGATTCAGCTCTTTGGCGTTCTGATTCAACCTGTTGAGCAATTTCTACATAGCTAAAAAATCGCTGTCCATCGGGACGAAAGATTTGTAACCCATCTGTTGACAAATCAAACTTTATCTGCAACTGAGGACTAACCCAATCTTCCATTAACTCAACCACATCTAGAAACCCTTCCCGACGAACCCAGCCATTCAACTCGTTGTTATCCGGATTGTAGAGATAGTACTCTTCCACTCCAAAGCGATCATAAAATAAAAGTTTTCGGTTCATCTCCCCTTTGGTATTTCCTGGCGAGAGAATTTCAAACACAACCTGGGGTGGAATATTTTCTTCTTCCCACTGCTTATAAGAACCGCGATCGCCCTTGGGACGACCAAATGCTACCATGACATCAGGTGCTACCCGTGTTTTATTATCACCTTCGACGGGATACCACAGCAAATCGCCAGCAACAAATACATTGGGGTTATCTGCAAACAGCCACTCTAGATTTTGCTGAATTACCACAATCCAGCGAAATTGCTTTGTATTATCTGCCATTGGCTTGCCATCACTGTCTGGATAGATGACCGCATTGCTATCCTGTAGCTGTACCATCGCTTTCACCTTTTTCAGTGCGGTAATTCCTTACTTAGCATGGTAACACGGTGGTAGAAAGAAAGGCGATCGCTTTATTGATCAAAGAAATATCAAAGTATTTGCGAAAGATTAGCATTAATTCTCAGTACTTGTGATATCCTGAAAACTAATTGCAAAATATTTGCAACTTAACTTAGATACTAAAAAGCTGTTGGTCAACCCATGATCAAGAATTTTCTAACCCAGGGAGAAAGGCTGTGGAGCCGTCGTCAATTGTTAAAGCTAGGTTTAACAGTTGGTGGTTTGGGTGGAGCGGGTTTAATTTGGCAAAGGTTCAATAACCAAAGTCACTCTGTGGTGAAAGTACCACCAATAGAGACAGAATCAATATCACAGACTATTAAACCGTTGCAAATACTGCGGAATTTTGACTATGGTCAGATTAAGCAAGAAAATGGGCGGACTATTCGGGAATTTAACCTCACTGCCGGTAATTCTATCATCCGACTTAACAGTGCAGTTGAATATAATATCTGGGATTTGAATGGTCGTATTCCTGGCCCCACACTGAGAGCAAAACAGGGCGATCGCATTCGGGTATTATTTGAAAATAAGGCTGGACATTCCCATTCTCTACATTTCCACGGCATCCACCCCGCAGAGATGGATGGGGTACGTCCGGTGACTAATGGTAAGGCCACAATTTACGAATTTGATGCCGAACCCTATGGGGTTCATCTCTATCACTGTCACATTGCACCTGTCACCCGACATATTGCCAAGGGGTTATACGGAATGTTTATTGTCGATCCCCCTAAACCCCGTCCCCCAGCAGATGAGATGGTGCTGGTGATGGCTGGTTATGACGTTAACAACGATAATCACAATGAATATTATGCCTTCAATGGACTGCCGAAATACTACATGGATCACCCCATCCCCATTTACCAAAATCAGTTAATTCGGCTATATGTCCTCAATATTATTGAATTTGACCCCGCAGTTACCTTTCACCTCCACGCCAACTTTTTTGATGTCTATCGTTCGGGAATGAGTCTGACTCCCAGTGAGAAAACCGATGTGATTACTATGGGTGTGGCAGAACGACATATATTGGAGTTTGCCTTCCCCTATACTGGTAAGTATATGTTTCATCCCCATCAAGATGCGATCGCAGAACGGGGTTGCATGGGACAATTTGAAGTCATTGCTGACAACGAAGCAAAAAATACTACGAAAAATTCTTAATCAGACTAGTACCGCTGCGCGTCAGTCACCCATGTAAAAGTATTGTGTACTCTCGCGCTTTGACGTTTGATAAATGGTTGGTTTATTTCCCACAGCAACATCACCCCAAATTATTGCTAAAAATTCACAATTATACTATCAGCTTGTTAAAGGTTAATGGTGCTAAGGCACTTACCAGTAATAAAATCCCGCCTTCTAGGGGTCACGCCTAACAGTTCTTGGGTTTACCAAAAATATATTTGATGTGCTTTTGCATTTTATTTTTTGGATCTCCCTAAATGTGTCTCTCGTAACATTTACTGATGGTTCTACATTTAACTCATTTACTAAATTTACCTGGTGTGATTGTCGATTCCTGGGATTCTGATGAAAACTCAGTCTGTTTTCATTTGCGTATATTAGCTGAGGGGATGGATTGTCCCCATTGCAGTAACTACACAGAAGAATTACACCAAATCAGACCAATTGTTGTTAGAGATTTGCCTGCTTGTGGTAAAGATGTTTATTTAAAGGTACCAAGACGGCAATTTTATTGTTGCATCTGTCAACGCTATATTACAGAAAGATTAAAGTTTATTGATTGGCGAAGAAAATATACTCAAAGATATGAAGAAAGTATCTATTATCAAGTCAATAATTTACATATAGAGCAAGTATGTCAACAGGAACATTTGAGTGTGGCAGAAGTTAAAAATATCGTTAATTATCTGAACCGAAGAAGGCAAAATAAAAAACGGATTAATTAGACCTAGCAGTGAAAATTAACTATAGGTCAGCCAAAATAATTTTAGAGACACAATTGATTGTGTCTCTACATTCTTTTCCACCAGATTTCTAATCTTGACCTTTACCTACAGTCATATCAAAAATATGGCAATTAATAGAATTTAGGACTTACGCAAACGTAATTACGTCATTACGTTTGCGTAGCATGTCCGGAACGGACGAACGATAGCGACATAATTGCCTAAACCTCTGGGATTGCTTCCCTACACGGAGCCTGTTGCGAGCGTACGCTGAAAGCGTTCTCGCAGAGTAGCGCGGCAATCCGGTCGTAATCACAAATGTTGCTTGGGTAAGTCCTGGAATTAATACATCTGAAAATGTAAAGTTTTCTGTCTAAATACAAATTTTAGATTAAGTAATATTTTTTTATATTATACATAAAAATCATAAGAAAAACTTATCACCATTTCCGCAGGAAATAATATTTTTATCTTTGGCTTATATTTATTTTTTGTGTAACCAGGTATATGATTGAAATTGTCATTAATGCTTTTGCGAAATTCATAAATTTTCTCTTTTGTGAAAAGGATTAATTTTAGAGTTTCAGACCTTGTTTAAACAAGTGATTCTGGATTTTAAACTATATCTAGATGAGAAATTGATGATTGCAAACCGTTGGTGACGCTTCCTCTTATTGATGAGGGAATATTGTTTCTTCAAGGAAATCAAATAGAATGAATTATCATCAAAACTTAGAATGGACACCTGGAAGAGTAGTTACACTCAGCACCCATTTGGAAAAACCAAGTCCATTTTATTTTGGATATGACATCAAGCAAAGATTTACGTCGATACTGAATAAATATACTTTCGACAAAGTATTTTTCTTTACCGAGGAAAATCTGTTTGAGCTTTACGGCAAAGAATTGTACAACGAACTAAGGCAAAAGTTTGATTGTCGTCTTGAATTTGTTCCTCCCGGTGAGAAATGTAAATATTTTCCCGTTCTGGAGGAGGTTTGTGAATCTTTAATTGCCAAAGGTGTATCCAAGAAATCTATTTTACTAGCCTTTGGTGGCGGAACAGTTGGAAATATTGTCGGTTTAGTTGCGGGGATGATTTACCGAGGTATTCGTTTTGTGGAAATCCCCACAAGTATGACTGGTCAAACTGACAGTACTCTTAGTAATAAACAGGCAGTAAATGGTAAAACAGGTAAAAATCATTTTGGACTATATCACAGCCCCATTTTCATCTGGTCTGATACCAAGTATCTGAAAACTGAACCCGCTTTTTCCAAACGCAGTGGGATTATTGAGGGGATTAAAAATGGCTTCATCTCCGATGCCACATTTTTGGATTATCTGGAAGAGACTCTCAATCCTCAACTAAATTTTTCAGATGAGCAATTGACGGATCTAGCATATAAGATTATTTGCTCAAAATTAGAAATTCTCAAGAAAGATCCTAGCGAGAAAGGCTATGGAATTATTCTTGAGTATGGTCATACATTTGGTCATGCTATTGAATGGCTAGAACAAGGTAAATTATCTCACGGCGAATCCGTCTCATTCGGCATGAAAATTGCAGCCGAACTTGCCTATCAACTCGGATTAATCTCACAAGCGGATGTGGAGAGACATTACTATGTAATTGAGGAAAAACTTGGCTTTAACAATTCTTTCCCGGCACAAATCACCGCAGAAAAACTCATGGATGCGATGATTGCAGACAATAAAAAGACTGGAGAGGATTTGCGCTTTGTATTATTGGATAAAATTGGTCAATGTTATGACCCTGAAGGAGATTTCCTGGTAACAGTTGATCCGGAATTCGTCAAGAGAATTGTTGAGAATTTTATCCAACAACAGAGAGAAAAAACGAGTGCTAAGACTTACGAATTGATTGCCTAGTAAACTACGCAATCCTCTTAGAGAGTAAATCCTAAGCACTCATGTCACTAAATATTTCTACCTCAGTATACTGTATCAAGAAGTAAAACGCTAGCCAGCCTTGATTACAATTCATTACAGGGTCAGACCAGACGAATATGATGAAAAATCAACCATCATGGCTGGCTAGTTTTTTATTACTCATGATTGCTACAAGTGAGATCAGTAACGTTTCACATTAACGGGATTTAAAGATTTTTGAGAACAAATCAGTCTCACATTCCTGGGGGCAGAGGAAACACATCAAATGCCCAAAAGTGCCTGAAACCTAGATAGATCAAGAAACTAGGCAAAACGATGTCAAAGTATCTTTGTATATACATTTGAGCTTATTTACGGGCTAATTTTTGTCTCAGTCCCAATCTGAAACGATAAATTCAACAACATTGACTTAATAGGTAGGTTGATAATGTATCCCATATTGAATCTAACGGCTCCTATTGGTACTTTAAACCACTGTGGTCATATTGGTCATATTGTTAATGACTTTCCATTAATTTGTAATTTTGCTAACAAGTATCAGTTTGAGGGGATTAATATTGACTTGACTGTAGTTGATTCATTTAGCACTGATGAATGTAAACAATTACTGAGTCAGTTTAATTTAAAGGCTGTGTCTTTTGGCATTCCCATAAACTTATTTGGTAGCCAAAAAGAGTTTGAAAAAGACTTATTTGAATTTGAATTACAGGCTAAACAAGCCAACGAAATTGGCTGTCACTTAGCCCTATGTTATTTGCCGCCATTTTCAGATTATCTCAACTTTAATGAACAATTTATTCAAACCAGTATTCGCTTACGCGAACTGAAGCCTATTTTAGAAAAGTATGCTATTAAAATTGGTTTTGAGTTTATTGGACCGACTGAAACTAGGCGTAATACCAAGTATGATTTTATCCATACAATAGATGGGACTCGTGCATTGATTGCCAGTGCAGGATTGTATGGATATGGCGGTTTTAAACTCGATGTTCACCACTGGCAAAATAGTGGTGCTGGTGTACTGGATATTCATCATCTGGATTTAGAATATATATTCTATGTGGAATTAAATGATGGATTACCTGGTTATGACATCTTTACTATTCCTGAATTTGAGAGGGAATTACCCTTTACCACCGGGGTGACAAAGGTTGAAGAGTTTCTGAAAGCACTCCATCAAAAAGGCTATCAAGGACCCGTTGCAATAGAACCCTGGAATCGGGGAATTCAAAATATGCCCTTAGAAGATGCGATAAAAACTGTGAAGGGGTCTTTAGATCGGAGTCTATCATTTATTAAAAAATAGTCATCCCATAATAAAAGCATGAAAGAAGTTGTATTATCCTTACTTGCAGGCTGGAGCATTGGCATTATTTTTGCATGGTTGAAATTACCCATACCTGCACCACCTCCATTAGGTCTTCTGGGAGCGGTTGGTTTAACATTAGGTGCATTTTTCTATCAATGGTTGCATCAGATTTTAGGAAAATAAACAACATTCTCCTAATGTTAATACTTCTCGTTTAAGCCTAAAATAACAGGATTTACGCAAAAATGTGGGACATAACGGTAATTAGTGAATGACCACTACTTAAAGAGCTAGGAACCGAAGGCTGGATATTTATTTACGCTTTAATTTTCCCCAACTGTATCCCAGAAAAACTGCTCATAGCCTTGCAGCAACCGTGCTGCACGCTTGATTAGGCGCGGTTCTGCGCCACGCTTTAAGCCTGTTGCAATTACAGCTAAAGAATCACATTCAAAGGTCGGTACAGGACTGGCAAAGAAATCGAAAAATGCCGTATCTTTAGGGGTGAAATTGTATTGTTTTTGCAGTGCAGCACTCATCCTTCCAGTATTTTCACCGAATATAGGGAAGTTGAGTAAAAAGGCGGCTCCGACTTCAGCCTCCGAACCGTATAGAGCAAGGGAGGCTACATAGGCGGGAAATGCTTGCGCCCCCGGTAATGGTTCGTACTTTTTCAGGTCATTTTCATTCAGGTTCAAGGCTTTGGCAAAATCTAACAACAAATCGAGGGCTTGAACCTCCCCAGAGAGAATGTCTCGAAAGAATTTCCCACTACGAGTTCTACGAAAGCGCCGCGCCAAAAGTCTATTGCTGCGAATATCGCTCTTAACTATGTTGTATTCCTCTCCCGCAAAAGCTTTGAGGTTTTCCTGGGAAACTTGTCCGCTTTCTAGAGCCGTTAGATAGGGATGGTTGCGGATCTGATCCTCTACCCCAGCCAACTCAAGGCGCAGTTCATCGACTATCTGTCTAGCTTGATTGGCGATCGCATTATTGGTAGATGTGTTACATGTTACTCCCTTGACAGCTTCTCCTTTGTGGGCAAAAGAGGGTGTGACCATAAAAGCGATCGCTACTACCAGAGCAATTGTAACTAGTTTGAGGACATAAGTGCTATATCGTAAATTTATATTTAACTTCATGAAAATTCCTCAAATTTTTCTACGAATATTTGACTTTTGACTGACGCGTAGCACTATAACTATAGGAATCATACTTGATTTTTGAAAAAATGCGTAGGGTGTGTTGTCGCCCAGCGCAACGCACCAAAGTCGAGATCAATAAATCTGCGATAGGACAAATATTCTCATCACATCCGTTGATATAATTATCACCTCCAGTGGTAATTTCAATTTTCGGGAATTTACGTAAGCAATGAGATTCCCTACTTCTAGCAGAAGTCGGGGATTTGATTCAACTAGCGATCGCAAATCAACACAAAATAGAAAATAATCTTAAATTATCAACATATTTTAACCATCTAGTTGCAAAAATATTTCATTAGCCTGAGAATAAACAAAGTTAGCTATGCAACTAAAAAATCCAAATTTGGCTGCTGATAGTTGCAAACATCTTAAGGAGAAAAATGATTAAATTTCGCTATATATGCTTGGCTATTGCTGCTTGTGCTGTGGTATCTCTCAGTTCCTGTGTAGGAGATACACCCAATGCCAAACAATCACCCGCATCCAATACCACCACCCAAACTAGTCAGACGCAAGTGGCTCAGAGTGGGGAAGCCAAGGATGTTGATTACATGACAAAATTGGCGTTGATGAAGGGACATTTGTTAGTAGCTCAGGAACTGTTGGATAAGAATCAACCCAAACAGGCTGAACCTCACATTGGACATCCTGTAGAAGAGATTTATGCAGATGTGGAAGGGCAATTGAATGAGCGTAAAGTCAAAGAATTTAAGACAACCTTGGTAAGTGTGCATGATTTAGTCAAAGCCAATCCCAAGGCAGCCAAGCTCAAAACTGATTTTACCAGTTCTATGGCAGCAGTGGATGGAGCGATCGCAGTTTTACCCGCAACACAACGCACCAAACCAGCATTTGTCCTCCAGGTAATCAATGGTTTATTGGATACAGCTAATGCTGAATATGGTGCAGCAATTGCCAATAATAAAATAGCCGAAGTGCTTGAATATCAAGACTCCCGTGGTTTTGTCATCTATGCCAACAACCTCTACCAAGACATTTCTGCTCAAATGGCTAAAGATAATCCAGAAGCACACAAAGCCATTAAAACTAGTATGAGTGACTTATTAACGGTATGGCCATCGGTAATTCCCCCCACTGCACCACTAAAGAACCCTGAGGATGTGAGTAAATTAGTGAAAACTATTGCCGAAAGCTCTAAAAAAGTAATTGATGCTGCCAGCACAAAAGCACAGAAGTAGTACAATCAGTTAACCTCAACTAAATAAGTTTAGACTGGAATTGGAAAGTTGAGTTTAAAATTAATGAGACGAGAAAAATGGGTTAAAAGTGAAGACAAAACTATGCTGATAATTTATGATTTTTAGGCATCAGTATCCCTGATAACCTATTAACTCATCACCAATCTCTTCTGGCTCTTAATATTATTCATAACTAATGCGAGAACTCGACCACGAAAAGACAATTGACCTGTTAAATGCCATCATGGAATTTGAACTGGCAGGAGTAGTACGTTATACTCACTATTCCTTAATGGTTACTGGTCCTAACCGCATCCCCATCGTGGATTTTTTCAAAGCACAGGCAAGTGAATCCCTACTCCATGCCCAACAAGTAGGGGAGATACTCACGGGATTAGATGGACATCCAACCCTGAGAATTGCACCTCTGGAAGAAACCGACAAACATTCTGTCAAAGATATATTGGAAGAAAGTGTACTTCACGAAACAAATGCATTAAACATGTATAAAAAGCTGTTAGATGCCGTAACTGATGCCAGTATTTACTTGGAAGAATTCGCGAGAACAATGATTGGACAAGAAGAGATGCATAATCTCGAACTGAAAAAGATGTTACGGGATTTCAGTTAAATAGTATTAGGTGGTTTCTGAAACGAATTTTACCAATGACAAGGGCGCAAGCCTTGCGCCCCTACAATGTATTTATGGCGTTGCATAAATGCGGGATGAATTAAGATTTTGAGCCAAGCTGTAATGTTTATTCTTTGCGCTCTACCCTGCACCGAAGCCCTTCGGGTGAATCCTGCGGATACGCTGCGCGTTAGCAAAGCTCCTCTGAAAGAGGCACGCCAGTTCCTTTATGCCGGGGAACCCCTTCGGGTTACGCCAGTTGCCTGCGGAGGGAAACCCTCCCGCAGCACTGGACTCACCGTCCACCGGACTGGCTCACCGCACTTCGTGCGTCTAATGCGCGAAATAAAAATCATCCCACTAATCAGCAGTGCCCTATTCATCCTTGCCTGGTAATTTCAATTCTGGAAATCTCCTTAGTCATTGGTTATGAATTAATACCATTTTTGTCAGTAAAAACCTGCTCAAATGTATTGTTGCCTAAATCCTATATAAGTTGAGGCAGAATGGATATCTAGTCCATTTTCATCAAAAATTGGCATAATAGCCAATGACTATCAAGAATCACAAATAGAAAATAATGGATTTCAGCATAGCCTTACCTACTTTTGTCATTACCCTGCGTGAAGGGGTAGAAGCAGCCTTAGTTGTGGGGATTGTGCTAGCTTTACTGGAGAAAGCCGGACAATCTCGCCTCAATCCTTGGGTGTATGCTGGTGTAGTGGCGGGGATTGTGGTGAGTGCATTGATTGGGGTACTGTTTAGTTGGTTGATTCCCACTGTAGGAGCAATTAACCCCCAATACTCCTCTGTAGTTAAGCCTTGGTTAGAAGCAACTTTTTGTGTACTAGCGATCGCTATGCTCAGTTGGATGTTAATCTGGATGACAAGGCAAGCCAGGTTTATGAAGGCTCAGGTTGAAGGAGCTGTAAATCAAGCCCTGGAACATCAGTCTAATGGTGCGTGGGGAATTTTTAGTCTAATTTTAATTGCTGTTGTCAGAGAAGGTTTTGAAACAGTTTTATTTATTGCTGCTAATTTTCAACAAGGTTTAATTCCTGCCTTTGGTGCTTTGGGTGGAATAATATTGGCTGCATTTATTGGTGTACTTTTATTTAAATGGGGAGTTAAGATTAATATTCGCCAATTCTTTCAGGTGATGGGAGTCTTGCTGATATTAATTGTGGCAGGCTTAGTAGTTACAGCTTTGAAAAACTTTGATTTAGGTTTAGGGAATTTGGCTTTCAGTGGTGTGAATGGGGACAATTTGTGTGTCTATTACGATAAACTGAGTGAAATTCACTCCTGTATTCTCGGCCCTTTGGTGTGGAATACTTCCCAAATATTACCAGAACGTGAATTTCCTGGGATTATTCTCAAATCTTTGTTTGGTTACAGACAATATCTATACGTAATACAAGCAGTGGGATATATAGTTTTTTTGCTATCTGTAGGAGGATTATATTTCCGCAGTCTTGGTGGTGGTGTGGCTGCAAGAAGCAGTAACCCTTCAACTAGGGAAATACAAATGAAGTCTGCCAAAGAGTAATTATCACCTCAGCCTTCCTCATATCTTGCACCTGCACCCTAGAAGGATGCTGCTGGCGAATACTGGGTTTGACCCCTCATATACCCACAAATTGGTTGCTTCGGTGACGTAGCAATGCTACGTCACCGAACATCTGGTGGGATGGCGAAAAATCATTATCATTATGTGAAGGGTGATACCCCTGATTCGCCAACAGTATTCTAGAAGGGTGAGGCTATACAAACAAAGCCTGCTGGGAGCAGGCTAAAAATCATAAAATTTCCTGTTGTTGATAAAGATATATGTTTCTTAAGAACATAAAAAGTCAGTATTAATAGGAAGCGTGCAAGATGTCAGCTTCCTTGCTTACAGCAGATTGCAGCTAAATGAGGTACATCTTCTTCTGCCTTGAAAGAGGGTGTGGAGTGGAGAGGAAAGAACTCTCTTTCATCCTTGGTTGTGAGATTTTCTCATGAGGGGCTAACTTGAAAATGGTTGATAGTTGTTAGTTGTTAGTTGTTAGTTGATGGTTGACAGCTTAGGTGTGGGAGCCGCAGTCGAGGTATTTTCATCCTTGGCTGTGTACAAACGTCCATGAGAGGCTAACTTGAAAATAGGGAGTTCGGAGTTCGGAGTTCAGGAGTAGGGGCGGGGTTTCCCCGCCCAGAGTGAGGGAATTATTTTCATCCTTGGTTGTGGAAAAATATTGTCCATGAGGGACTAGCTTGAAAATAGTTAGTCAGCGCAGAGTAGGGGCGCATTGCGTGCGCCCTTGAGTAGGGGCGCATTGCGTGCGCCCTTGAGTAGGGTGCATTGCGTGCGCCCTTGAGGAGTTAGTCAGAAACCATTTTCATGTTTGGTTGTAGGATTTTCCCGTGAGGGACTGACTTGAAAGAGGGTGTGGGGTGTAGGGGAAAGAACCCTCTTTCATGGTTGGTGGTGAAAAATTTTTTCATTGGAACTGCCTCAAAGCGATATGATATAGATTCCGGCTACATCGGAATGATAAAAAACCGCTCCAGACGCTGAGAGCGCAGAGAAAAAAGGAGAGAAAAATTAAATAATTCTGATATCAACGGAAAAGAGATGAATTGTATCTCACTCTGATGAAAAAAGCTGTATTTCTTCCATGCCGGGATTCATTTTGGCAATTGCTTGGCTATAGGAGTTGGTTAAAAAATCAATTCCTGTGATAGCCGTACCAACAACCACAGCATATGCACCCAAATCAAAGGCTTGACAAGCCATTTGGGGAGAAGAAATACCACCTTCACAAAACACTGGTGTATCTAATTCTTTCAGCATTTGACTCAGAAGAGTAAAACCAGGGGGAAAAAGATGTTTTGTCGCTGTGGTATAGCCAAATAGGGTTGTACTGACAATATCTGCACCGGCTTTAGCGGCTGAAATTGCCGCTTTAATGGTATCCACATCTGCCATCACTGGTTTACCTAATTGCTGATGAATTTCACTAATCATATCTACCACTGTTTCCCCACCCGGACGATTTCTATTGGTAGCATCAATGGCAATAATATCTGCTCCTGCTTCTGCTATTGCTGCTGCATGGTGAAACTGGGGGGTAATATAAACATCGTATCCATCCGTAACTTGTTTCCATAAACCAATAATTGGCTGATTTATTTGTTGACGAACGGCAATTATATGATTCGGCGTATCAATACGTACTCCAGCAGCACCATTATTTACGGTAGCTCGTGCCATAGCTGCGATTACTGACGGGTTGTGCAGAGGCGAATCAAGGGGTGCTTGACAGGAAACTATGAGTTGGTGATGCAGATATTTGATGACATTATCCATGAATTATACCATTTTGGATTTTGGATTTTGGATTTTGGATTTTGGATTTTGGATTGTGAAATAGCTACTGGAAAAGCTTTTCAACTTTCCATCTGTCTCAATCATTTTTACCAACGGATGATTTCATTTTTACCAACGGATGATTTGTTTTTCAAATAGGTATTATTGGTTATTGATTGGTTGTTGGCACGACAAAACTCACATTTTTTGAGGTTAACCACAAGGGTTTCCCCTATTTGTAACTGTCAACTGTCAACTGTCAACTATCAACTGTTTTTGGTTGTACTGGTATCCATACCGTGAATATTGAGCCAGCACCCACTGTGGATTCTACTTCAATTCGCCCCCGGTGTAATTCCACTAATTGCTTCGTTAATGCCAAACCTAGTCCCGTACCTTCATATAGGCGGTGGTAAGGTGTATCGAGTTGGTGAAATTGCTCAAATAGTAGTGGTAATTTTTCTTCGGGAATGCCAATGCCTGTATCTTCTACTTGCAATACTGCGGTGTCATTTTCCATCCAAATACGTAAAGTCACATTACCTGCTTCTGGGGTAAATTTAATCGCATTACTCAATAAATTCCAGATGATTTGTTGCACTCGTCTCGCGTCTGCACTAAAGAGATGATTCTCCGGTTCAATCAGTACATCTAAACGGAGATTCAGCTGTTGACTGGTAGCCTTTTCCCTGAGTGAGTCTACTGTCGCCGTCGCAACTTCGGCTAAAGAAAATTCCGTAACATTTAAAACAGCCTTACCTGCTTCAATTTGCGATAAATCCAGGATGTCATGAATCATTTCTAACAAATGTTCCCCACTATCATGGATGGTTTGCAGATAATCCCTCTGTCGCTGATTTAACTCGCCAAAGTGCCAGCGTAATAAAGTGGAAGACATCCCAATCACATAAGTTAAAGGGGTGAGTAATTCGTGGCTAATGGTGGCCAGAAACTCACTTCTGAGGCGACTAGCAGCTTGAGCCGCCATTAAAGCATCGTGGAGGGCTTCCGTGCGTTCTACTACTCTTTTTTCCAGGGTTTGTTTCTCTAAATTGAGCGATCGCATTAACTCCGTTTGGTGAATGGCGATCGCTAATTGTTCGGCAATTGCCCTCAGCAATTTTACCTCGCTTCCCGTCCAAAAACGTGTTTGATGACACTGATGTCCAATCAGTAATCCCCACAGTTGTTCTTCAAATATAATTGGTGCTGCTAATGTTGCCCTAACTTGAATTTCCCGGAAAAACTCTAACAAACATTCTTCCTGGGCATAGGTCTTTTCCACATCATCCACTGCTAAAATAAAACCTTGGCGATATTTTTCCCGACATTGGGATTGGCTAGTCAAGCATTGTTCTTCCCTACAATCGACAACGGAAGGGATATTATCAGTAGCACGGACTTCATAGACAATACAACTGGTGTTTTGCTGCCAACCCTGTGGTGATGTGATGGAATATGAAGAAATATATGAGTTACTTGATTTTTGGTTGTTTATCGTGTTGATTGCAGAGGGATTTGGTTCTGATGACTCAAATTTGTAGATTACTAACCTATCTAATTCCAAAAATTCCCTCACTTGGGCAACAGCAGTTGCCATAATCACATTTAAATCAAGACTTTTACGGGTTTGGGTGGTAACTTGATTGAGTAATTGCTCTTGGGCAATTTGTTTTTTTAGGGCATCTTCTACTGGTTGGCAAACAGAAACATGAGGATATGTTGACCCTTCTGATGGGTTTGGTTGTTGCTGTCCTTGGGGCAAGAAGTATTGTAGTAACAGTAGAGTAAATTGACTTTGTAAATTTACATCATTGGTGCCGATAACTGGTAAATATTGCTCCAGGAGATGATGGGTATGGGAATCAACATTTAATAATTTTTTGAGTATCTCTAAAAAAGAAGTGATCGCAGGTGCATGGAATGTTAAGCTGACATTTAGTGTGTCTTGGGGTGCAGCCGATGTTAAATTATCTTCACCTGGGAGTAATGTCAATAAATTCTCACTTTCTTGAATACCCTCTTGATTTGCCAGAGAACCTAATAATAGAGCATTGAAACCCTGGGAAACCACTACCGTAAATCGTTGCGAATGCCAATTTTCAGGAATGGGAAGTCTTGCGAGTAAATCATCTGTGAGTACTAATGGTTCCGGATTTTCCACAGCTTGAGCCATTTGCTGTAATAATTCGCCAAGCTGATTAAATACACCTACGCTTAAGGTGCGAGAAAAGCTCAAATCTGGAGAACTAAGCATTTTCAAGAATCTGGCGAGAGGAACTGGATGCTGGTTTAACAGTTTTTGATTTTGTCCTAACTAACCAACAGGTAAGACGCTAACACAGGATTATGCATCGTATAAATGCCATGTCAGGGGAATGGAATCCTTTATCTGATGGTGTCACGTTTGTAGAACAAACGCCAGCTTCCTTAGTTTTCCTTACGGCTGCTGATACCGATATTCAAACTTTGGCAGCGGCAGTTCCCAAATTACCAGCACAGTTTCCCACCTTCCGTGTTGCTAATCTCCTGCAATTACAGCATCAAATTACTATTGATGCTTATGCCGAAGATGTTTTGGAGTTTGCCCAAGTTATCATTATACGTCTATTAGGGGGACGTTCTTATTGGGCTTACGGTTTGGAAGTAATACAGGAAATTGTGCAACGTAAGGGTACAACTCTAATTGTAATGCCTGGAGATGATGTTCTCGATCCTGAACTAATTAATCATTCCACTTTACCACTGGCAGTGATTCATCAAATCTGGCGTTACTTTAATGAAGGTGGTAGGGACAACATCGTTAATGGTTTACAGTTTATTGCTGATAGTTGTCTGTCAACCACCTATAATCCACCTTCTCCCCAGGTAGTTCCTAGGGTGGGAGTTTATCAGTGGAAGAGTGATGGAGCGAAGGAGGGAAGGAGTGATGGAGCGAAGGAGGGAAGGAGTGATGGAGTGATGGAGAGAAGGAGTGATGGAGCGAAGGAGGGAAGGAGTGATGGAGTGATTATTTCATTTTCCTCTGCTCCCCACACTCCCCACACTTCCCACACTCCCCACACTTCCCACACTTCCCACACTCCCCACACTTCCCACACTCCCCACACTTCCCACACTTCCCACACTTCCCCCACTCCCCACACTTCCCCCACTCCCCACACTTCCCACACTTCCCCCACTCCCCACACTTCCCACACTTCCCCCACTTCCCACACTTCCCCCACTTCCCACACTTCCCACACTTCCCACACTCCCCATACTCCCCACACTCCCCACACTTTCCCCACTCCCCCACTCCCCCACTCTCCCACTCTCCCCAAAGTGGGCATTCTCTTCTATCGCGCTCATTATCTCGCTAGCAACACCAAGGTAATTGATGCTTTGTGTGCTGCTTTAGTAGAGCGTGATTTAGAGCCGGTTCCTGTGTTTGTGTCTTCCTTGCGGGAAGTTGATGTTCAAGAAGATTTAATTGAGTTTTTCCAACCAAAGGAAGAAACCCCTGTTTCCCTCATCCTCAACACCACTAGTTTTTCTGTCGCTCGTCTGGATACGGAAACACCCCACATTGAATTGTGGCAAAAGCTAGATGTACCAGTATTACAGGTGATTCTTAGCAGTGGTTCCCAGTCACAATGGAAATCACAATGGCAAGGACTTTCCCCACGGGATATTGCCATGAATGTCGCTTTACCAGAGGTAGATGGACGCATTATTAGCCGTGCAGTGTCCTTTAAGGCATTACAAACACGCCACCCCGATTTAGAAACAGATGTGGTAGTGTATGAACCCGTAAGCGATCGCATTAATTTTGTTGCCAACCTTACCGCCAACTGGGTAAATTTACGTAATCAATCGCCACCTGAACGGCGCGTTGCCCTAATTTTGGCAAATTACCCCACCCGCAATGGCAGACTGGCTAATGGTGTGGGTTTAGATACCCCTGCTAGTTGTGTGGAAATTCTCCAAGCTTTGCAAGCTCAAGGGTATAGTTTAGAAAATATCCCTACTACGGGGGATGAATTAATTGAAATTTTAACCTCTGGTGTCACCAACGATCCTGAAGCTAGGGAATTACGCCCTGTTTTACAAAGTGTTTCTTTGTCAGAATACAGAGAATATTTTGCCACTTTACCAGCAACAGTACAACAAGCAATTACCCAACGCTGGGGAACCCCCGACAAGAAACAGGATGATGATGAAATATTCTCCCCTGCCTCCTCTTTCTTCCCCATTTCTGGCATTCAACTCGGTAATATCTTTGTGGGTATTCAACCAGCACGGGGTTATGATATCGATCCCAGTTTGAATTATCATGCTCCCGATTTGGAACCTACCCATGAGTATTTAGCTTTTTACTACTGGATACGGGAATGCTTTGGTGCTGATGCAGTAATTCATGTAGGGAAACACGGCAATTTAGAATGGCTCCCCGGTAAAAGTATTGCTCTATCTAGTGATTGCTATCCAGAAGTTGCCCTGGGAGCATTACCCCATTTATACCCCTTCATTGTCAACGATCCTGGGGAGGGTTCCCAAGCCAAGCGTCGCGCCCAAGCTGTAATTGTCGATCATCTTACCCCACCCCTGACCAGGGCAGAACTTTATGGTTCTTTACAAAATTTAGAAAATCTTATTGATGAATATTACGAAGCAGAGAGTTTAGATCCTAGTCGTTTACCAGCCATTAGCGATCGCATCCAGGAATTGATCGTTCAAGAAAATCTTAACCTAGATTTGGGTTTAGCAGATGGAGCAGGGGAATTAGCCATTAACAGGATGGATGGCTATCTTTGTGAATTAAAAGAAGCTCAAATCCGGGATGGATTGCATATTTTTGGACAATGCCCCCAGCAAAATCAACTACGAGATCTAATTATAGCGATCGCTCGTCAACCCAATCGCCATCATATCGGTATTACCCGCGCCCTCGCCACAGATTTAGGTTTAGATTTTGACCCCCTCGCCGATGACTTTAGCACCCAACTCTCCCCCCACAGTCATCAAATCCTCCTCAACACATACAGCCAAAATTGTCGTACCCTCGGCGATGCAGTTGAGTTACTAGAACATCAAGCAGCCCTTCTAGTAGAACAAATCACAAGTGTCTTAGCAGAGGAGAGTGGCGAGTGTGGGGAGACAAGGGGACAAATTTTTTCTCATCATCCCATCACTCCATCACTCCTTCACTCCATCACTCCTTCACTCCCCCACTCCCTAAACTGGATTAACAACCACCTCCTCCCTGCCTTACAACAAACCCACCGCGAAATTACCAACTTATTACGGGGTTTAGACGGCAAATATATACCCAGTGCCCCCGCCGGCGCACCAACCAGGGGCAGACCGGAAGTATTACCAACAGGAAATAATTTTTACTCAGTAGACATACGTGCCTTACCCACAGAAACAGCCTGGGATGTAGGCAGAAAGGCAGCCGAAGCAGTCATAGAACGCTATGCCCAAGAAAATGGAGAGTATCCCAAAACACTAGGATTATCTATGTGGGGAACAGCTACCATGCGAACCGGAGGAGATGATATTGCCGAAGCATTGGCTTTATTGGGAGTACAACCAGTGTGGGATGGGGTAGCGCGACGGGTAGTAGATTTTGAGATTTTACCCCTAACAGTGTTAGGTCGTCCCAGGGTAGATGTGACATTACGTATTTCTGGCTTCTTCCGGGACGCTTTCGCCAACTTAATAGATTTATTTGATCGCGCCGTGGTAGCAATCGCAGCCTTAGACGAACCGGAAGAGCAAAACCCCTTAGCAGCGCAAGTCAAGCAGGAAACCGAGTTTTGGACTCAACAAGGTTTAAACTTACCAGAAGCCAAACAGCGATCGCAATACCGTATTTTTGGCTCTAAACCCGGCGCCTATGGAGCCGGACTCCAAGGATTAATTGAATCCCAAAATTGGACAGATGATGAAGACTTAGCCCGTGCCTATATTAACTGGAGTTGTTACGCCTACTCGAATAGGGAAGAGGCAGGGGGGCAGGGAGCAGGGAGCAGAAGGGGACAAATTTCATCCCATACTCCCCACACTCCCCACACTTCCCCCACTCCCCCACTCCCTCACTCCCCCACTCCTCAAAACTGGGGAAAATCAGCACCAGAAGCCTTTGAACGCCGACTGCAAAACATGGAAGTAGTCCTACACAACCAAGACAACCGGGAACATGACTTACTAGATTCCGATGATTACTATCAATTTCAAGGAGGGTTGACAGCAGCAGTACGCTCTGCTAAAGGAGAAAACCCCCAAATTTATTTTGGCGATCATTCCCTGCCCAGTAAACCCCGTATCCGCCACTTAAAGGAAGAAATCGCCCGTGTCTATCGTTCCCGTGTCGTCAATCCCAAATGGATTGCCGGAGTCATGCGCCACGGCTACAAAGGTGCCTTTGAAATGGCAGCCACAGTAGATTATTTATTTGCCTACGATGCCACCACCAAATGCGTGGAAGACCATATGTACCAAGGCATAGTCCAAGCATATTTACTCGATCCCACCACTTGCCAATTTATTCATCAGCACAACCCCTATGCTTTACGTGATATTGCTGAGAGAATATTAGAAGCAAATCAACGTGGTTTGTGGCAGGATGTAAATATACAGACCTTGGAAACCTTACGAAATCTAGTACATCAAGCCGAAGCGGCAATCGAAGCTAAAACAGTTGTGTAATAAGGACCTATGGATAATATTGCGTACTTACACGTAGCTTTTGCCTACGAGGACGAGCCTTCTAATGAATTGATTGCTCATAGCTGTTCGCTGAACCAATCATCTGCACCAGATTGGAAAAGACTTTCTAGCCGAGCCTGGAAATATCTTTTACCCCTTGTCTTCACATTATCTATCCTCAGCATTGTTAGCAGTGCCTTAGCTCTAGAAAGGGGCGATAACGGACCCTCCGTGAAAAAGTTACAACAACAATTAAAAAAAGCCGGTTTTTATCAATCTAATATCACTCAGCTATATGATTTTAATACAGAATTTGCCGTTCGTCGCTTCCAAAAAGCTAGCGGCCTACCAGTAGACGGCATTGCTGGCAACACCACCTTAGAAAAATTAAAGGGTTGGCGTGCGCCCAAGGTGAGTAACAATACCGCCAAAAAACCCAAGCCAGTTAAGACTCAAGCCAGAGCTAGTAGTACTGTGGTGAAAACTACAACTTCAACTACAACTAGTTCTTCAACTACAACTAGTTCTTCCTCTGGCAAAAGTAAATATCTAGCTCGGGGTGCTGAAGGAAAGGAAGTCAGAACCCTGCAAGAACAGTTACGAATAGCAGGATTTTACTACGGCAATGCCAACGGCATTTTTGGCTCAATTACCGAAGATGCAGTCAAAAAATTCCAAGCTGCCTACAAGTTAGACGTTGATGGGATTGTCGGACCAGCAACCAGGAAAAAATTACCTCCAGTTGGTGTGGGTTTTGGAGAAGATACTCCTAAAACTAGAGCCGTTGACAACAATAAACTGCGTCTAGGCCATCGCGGTGAAGTTGTTCGGGTTCTACAAGCACAGTTGATTAAAGCTGAATATTTGCAAGGAGAACCAAATGGTTATTACGGCCCTTACACAGCAGATGCCGTGCGTCGTTTTCAAGCCAATAATTATTTAAAACCTAGTGGCATTGCAGGTCCTACAACCCGTGCCAAACTGTACAATCTAATTAACAAAGATAAGCAGGGACAGTTTGATGTCTTAGAAGTACAAAGAAGATTGCAGGCAAGGGGCTTTTACAAAGGACCTCTAGATGGCAAGTTAGGAAATGACACCAAGAAAGCCATCAAAAATGCCCAAGAGTTTTATGGCATAAGTCTTACGGACGTTAGAAACTACCGTTTCTAACGTCCTTTGGATTTGGTGTTGACTGTATTACTGCCCAATCAGTTTCCTCAATTGCCTTGGTTGTACGTTATGGCATCTAGTTCTTTTCATAAACAAAGAACTACATTTGAATTAACGCCCGTTGGCATGCTGGACAAACTGCATGGATGGTTAATTGACAATCAAGCAATTGATAACCCTCTTTTTGGGCAGTTTTCGCACCAATTTTCAGAATTGACTCATTTTTAAACTCAATAGTTGAATTGCACCTCACACAAATCAAGTGATGGTGATGATGGGGATAGGGCTGGTTGATTTCATAATGTTTATGACCTTCTCCCAGCTCTAACTCCCGGAGTATACCCATCCGTGCCATCAACTTGAGAGTACGGTAAATCGTTGATAGACTGATGCCCTCACCTTCAGTTTCCAGACGATGATAAAGGTCTTCAGCACTGAGATGCTCCCCTTGGGGCAATTCTTGGAAAATATGTAAAATCGTTTCTCGCTGGGGAGTTAAACGCCAGCCGCGATCGTTTAATTCTGCCTTAAGTGAAGAAGCTGTGTAGACACTCATACTAATTTTTCTCAACAAAGCCTATTAATTGAGAATATAACAAATCATTTGACCTTTTTGCAACAACTGATCGTTATTGAGAATAGTTATTATAATTTTTGCGATCGCCATTAGCAGTTATTTCTATCCAGATAATCGTTGATCCCCGCCCTGTAGGATATATCAACACTAGATTAAAGGTAAAATTTTGTAAAAATAATATTATTTTTCTTTAAGCTATTGAAAATTAGAAGCAAGAATCAACGAGTGATAGTTGGTGGTTGTTGGTTGTTGGTTGTTGGTTGGGATTACCGAAGAAGATAAATTTAATCCTCTTGTCCTCCTTCCCTCCATCAACTAACAACTATCAACTATCAACTATCAACCATCACTCCTTCCCTCCTTCACTCTTTCCCTCCCCCACTCCCCTTGTCGTAAAATCCAAAATTGGTTGACGAATTCAGAATTAATGATTAGCTTGGGGAAAGAATACTCCATAGAAATAATCGCCCAGTAAAAAAGGCGCGATGCATCGCGCCTCAATAATTCCTTAATTCCTTAATTCAGTTTATTTTTAACTAGGTAAGTGACTCCATGTAGTCACGAATGAGATTGCGTCGCTTGGGTTGACGCAATTTTTGTAAGGCTTTGGATTCGATTTGGCGGACTCTTTCTCTGGACAATTCCAAAGCTCTGCCAATTTCTGCTAAAGAGTAGGGATGGCCATCAGCCAAACCAAACCGCATGAGGATTACATCCCGCTCTCTGGTAGTTAAATCCGCCAAAAGATTTTGTAAGTCCCTTTGTAAAGACTCTCGCATTAACATATCTTCTGGGGTAACACTATCAGTTTCTAGTAATTCTCCTAATTCAGTGTCCTTATCTTTACCCACCTTTGTTTCCAGAGAAACAGAACGAGGTACTCGCAACAACACCTCCCGGACTTGGGCAGGAGTCATTTCTAACTCTACTGCCAAATCTTCCAAGGTAGGAGTCCGTCCCTTTTCTTGGGAGATTTTGCGTTGAGCTTTTTTAATTTTGTTTAACTTTTCTGTAATATGGACTGGGAGGCGGATAGTACGACTAGAAGTTGCAATTGCTCTAGTAATTCCTTGACGAATCCACCAGTAAGCATAGGTACTAAAACGATAACCTTTGGTGGGGTCAAATTTATCAACAGCTCTTTCTAAGCCCAAAGTGCCTTCTTGTACTAAATCCAATAGTTCCAAGCCTCGATTTTGATACTTCTTGGCAACAGATACAACTAGGCGCAGGTTCGCCTTAATCATGTGTTCTTTCGCCTGAAGTCCTGCGGATTGGACTTTTTCCAACTCTTCCACAGTCAACTCAGCAATTTCAGCCCAGCGTCTTTTCCCTCGGGCAAGGGTACCCTTGAGTTCAAATACATCCACACCACCAGTCCTAGCCCAACGTTCCAAAGAAGGACGATGTCCTAATTCTGATGTTAATCGCTCCTGAGCTTCAACTAAACGTAGATAGGGCTCTAGAATCTCATCTCCCTTTTTGGCTGCATTGGCTAAAACAATCCGCAGTCGCAAGTAGCGTTGAACTTTTTGAGCTTCTGAAACTTCCTCATCCCGTCCCAATAGACGAACCCGACCAATTTCTTGCAAGTACAGACGCACAAGATCTGTACTGCGACGGTTAGGATTAGGTGTTAAGGGCGCTTGCTCGGCGACAGCAGTTTCCAAATCCTCTAGTTCTTGTTCACTTACTGATAACTCAGTTTCATCAACGGTGAGTTCGGCATCAAAAACCTGAGGAGACTTTTGGGCTTCGTCGGTAGTATCGGTGTAAAAAGATGTTGCTGGCATAAAGTATCGTCTCAATGGCTCCAGGTAACAATAGATTACGGTCAGCTAATTAACTGTTGCTATTGTTCCCCGGATTTACGATGAACTAACATAGTTTTGATTTTCCTTGCAGTTTTTTTTCAAAAACAAATTACTGGTTATATTTAAGACCAGTATTCTACCTGTCTACATTTGTAGTTATGCACTTGCGATTATATGTATCTAAATCATTGCATACAGATAATTTGAGTCACTATGAGTGTTGTGAAACAATGGGGATTTATCTTGACCGATAGAAGGGTTACTTGGTATAAACATAGACAGATGCAAAAATATATTAATTTTTGGCATAGTCCTATCTACAGGGGGATGTTAGATATTTCCTGAAGATTTATAGGTTTTTCTTCAGGAGATTCCCGTATTTTTCAATGGTGTAATTAAAAATTCTCGAAATTCAGTGCTGGTGTTCTGCCTTGGTATCTCGCAGCATTAATTCTTCCAGCGCTTGTTTAGGTGTAACTTGACCCTGAAGTAAGCGATATACTTGCTCGGTAATTGGCATGGATATATTTTGTTGCTGAGAGCGTTGTAGCAAAACCTCGGTGGTGTTGATTCCTTCTGCTGTCCCTGGTAAGTTTGTCAAAATTTCTGTCAGAGTTTTACCACCAGCCAGCTGGTAACCAACTTGGTAATTGCGACTTAAGGGGCTGTTACAAGTTGCCAGTAAATCACCTAAGCCCGATAAACCATAAAATGTTTCCTGTTTCGCGCCCCAGTGGATGCCAATACGTACCATTTCTGTTAATCCACGGGTAACTAAGGCTGCTTTAGCATTAGTGCCTAACTGCAAACCATCACAAACACCAGCTGCGATCGCAATTACATTTTTTAGGGTTCCCCCTAATTCTACTCCCAAGCGATCGCTATTAGTATAAACCCGGAAACGATTAGAGGAAAATACCAACTGCACCATTTCCGCAGCACTGGCAATATTGCTCGCAACTACCGTAGCAGCTGGCAATCCCCGTTGTATCTCCTGGGATAAATTTGGTCCGGAAAGCACAACCACGGGATGATCAGGAAAAGCTTCTTGCCAAATTTGACAAGGTGTGCTAGTTGTTTGGGGATCTAAACCTTTAGTTGCTGAGACAAAAATGATATGGGGAGACAGGGTTAATCCTTGAAGTTGGGAAATAACCTCCCGTACTCCTTTCATAGAAATTGCAGACAAAATAATATCCACATCTTTGACAGCATCAGCCAAAGACAGAGAACCGTTACGAGACCAAATATTTACATGGTGACCATTAGCCGAGACTATGGTAGCTAAACTGGTTCCCCAAGCACCTGCACCAAGAACAGCAATCAATTTTTGATTTTTGATTTTTGATTAGTCAACTTCGGATTTTATCAGGCAAAGGGAGAAATGGGAAACCTCTAAGTCAGTGGCTTACCTAAATATCTAATCAATATGAAATTCAAATGTTTAAAATCTAATCTTTCTTTAGATAGATATTTATATGATGGACTATACCCTAAGGGAGAGAAAATATAATAGTAGTGCTTTCAATTGCAAGCATTAGTTTATTTTATATAATCATTTTAGACTCGCAGAAAAATAACTTAATGGGATAGATTTTGACGACGAACCCTCAGAAGCATTAATCTTAATTAATTCAACTTATTCTATGCCATCAATAAATATTTACTATAAACATTGACTATTCTTACTTCAAGCATTTTTACATAACTATATTCCTGTGCAGTATTTGTTTGTTTGACAACCTTATTTCCTACAAGTATTAAACCTCGATCAAGGGATCAATAGGGTTAAAATTTCACAAATTGTAACTGTTCCTACTCTCCAATGTTTTTCAAAGAGCAATCATAGATTCTCAGCTCAGGGGCTTTTGGATTAACCCCATATCTAAAGCCCGGAGGCTGGAAAAAGGATATAGCGGTTCTCAATTGGGTGCAATATAGTAGCAACGGTGGGTGAATCAACCAACAATATCTTGAATTGAGCAACTGTTTCTCAGGCTTGTGCGATGATCGCTCGATCTAATTTTTCATATGTCCTAGGAGTGAGCAAAAAATACTGTAGTCAAAGCGTTTCTCTATCTGGCGAGGTACATACTTGAGGCTGAAAGGCTTGGCAATTTTGGCTACTGGTACAACCTAATTTGAGTAGGAACCGCTATATTACCTATTACTTATTCTTATTACTTATTACGTACTTTTACACCTACCTTATACCCAACAGTGGTGAGTCAGTCCGGTGGACTGTTGAATCCTGCGAATACCCTACCCAAGCCCCGACATCAAGGAACTGGCATTGGGCGTAAGCCCTTCTTGCACAGTACCGAAAGGCTTCGGCGCAGGGTAAACGCCTAGGGGACTATTGATATACTCCATGTTCACCACATTGTACTTTACTCAAGTGAGAACCGCTATACATCGAAGAAACACGAGCCGAAACCCGTTTAAAACGCATTCAACTTGACTCAGGATAGCTTGAGAGAAACTTAAATTAGAACAATCTATAACTCAAATCAATACATAATACATAAAATTACTGATCTTTAGACATTCTGTTAATGGGAAGTTTATCAAAACATCTTTTTTTGTAAAGCTAGTATAAAGTTCTATCGATTTGAGTTAACTGTATGGAAAATCTGTTATAAACTCTCAGCAGCAATAAAATAATTACAAGGGGGAAACTACGGAAAAAGTTAATTATTTGTTAATATTTCACAAAATGTATAGCTTTGTTGACATCCGACACACTAATATACTAAAAGTAATATGTAATTTACTTTGAGGGTGCTTATGAGTTATTTGAGAGTGTGGGTGCCTATGAGTTAAGTCAGGGTTAAAACTCTAATAAAAAGCAAGTTTAACTACGGCACTAAGCTCTTGTAATTTAATGCTTTTATAAATATTGGTCAGGCTTTATAAGGGTTAGTATTCCCGTAAATTATGGATATCAGCAGAATATACATTGTGCTATCCATCATTTCTGAGAATGTTTGCTAACTTTGCTTCGACAATTAAGTAAACCACATCTAGTTTGAAACCCATAGTTTTTTTGACCGGTTTTATTCCCAAATCCTATACTGTTCCCTATTCCCTATTCCCTATTCCCTGTTCCCTGTTCCCTTGTGAAAAACTCCGGTTTTCGATGTGGATGAGGTTTAATTCTTTGAAATAAGCTGGTTTGACTGGCAAAAATTTGAGAAACAATATTAAGAAAATAGCTTTGGCGATCCCATGTGGAATTTACCATACTCCACACAAGATCCTCTGAATACGAAGGTAAAGACTTATGATAACAGTGACTAGAAATTTGTGGCTGTAAGCCGGGTGGCCACCCCTATGACTTTAGTACCAAGGGGTGTGGCCCAGCAATAGCTGCAGATCAAAGAGGAAAAACAGCACATCTGTTACACCTTGGCGGGGATTGAAACAGATGTTCGGTTATTGATGAATACAACTATTAGAATACTATGATGCCACATTTTAAGCATAAATTGCAAGATGTTAGTAGCTTGATGTTTGAAGGTTGCTACTTCGCGATAGTTCGAGTTTTATATCTATATTTGCCGTTAAAGTTTCGGCAATCCATAGGGATTATTTATCTGGCAGATATAAACACATACTCCTAGTATTCATTGTTCTGTTTATAGATGAGTTCACAACCTTATTTCCCATTTTTGTTGTGTCTTGCAACTACTAAATAACAATAGAGAACCAGTGGTATGGTATCAGTATTTTCTCAAGAAGAATTGTATAAAAATATCTCTGCGTTCCTGGGTGATTCGATCGCACAAAGAGATTTGCAAAACTGCGTCCAAAGTACTCAAGTTGTAGAACCGCCAGTAGCAAAATTATTCTGGGAGGCAACAGAGGCTGAAACAGGTATTTACATAGTTATTGAGGGTAAGGTTAGACTTCTAGATAGTTTTGAGAACTTAATTACTACCCTTGAAGTTGGAGCAGCATTTGGTGAGATGACTCTGTTTGGGGAAACGGAATTCATCCCTTACATTGCCAAAGCTTCTCACAATTTAAAGTTGTGCTACCTTCCCCAACAAGCATTACAGCTTTTGGTAGATAAATACCCCCAAGTACGCGATCGCATCTATCGCAAGGCAGAGATGTGGGACTTAATGTTGTTGTGTCGTAAAACTTCACAATTTCCCCGCCACACATCACAAGTACAGGATTTCCTCAAAGCTTTATCACTGTTTGAGCGGCAGGTTATAGATAGCTTAGACGAAATATCCACAGAGAAAGCTCCCAAGCTATGGCTACTTTATCGAGGAAAATTTTTACAATCTGATGGTAATTCCTTACCACCAGGGAAAATCTATGCAGATTTACCACAGGAAAAAGGACAGATAGAGGAATCAGGCATCGCATATATTCTCCAGGATGCAGATTGGCAAACCGCACTGGAACACTGCCCAGAATTAGCAGAATTTGTCGCCACAGAACGCCGTCCGGCTCTCAAATCAAAACCACGCCCTAAGCGCAATAGAGTCGAACGTTTAGAATCATCGCAAAAAATTATTCCCTTTCCAGGGCAAGAACCAGCATCACAACCACCACCCAAGAAAACCCGTCCTTACTTTCCCAGTCCGAAAGTGAGAATGGGTCATTGGTGGGGACAGTTTACTAAGCAGTATCCCTACTATGCCCAACACAGTGCCTCCGACTGTGGTGCTGCTTGCTTAGTGATGGTTAGTAGCTACTGGGGTAAGCGTTTTAGTGTCAATCGGCTGCGGGATATGACTAATGTCGGGCGTAGTGGTGCTTCTTTACAGGCACTCGCCACCGCAGCAGAAAACCTCGGTTTTGCCACTCGTCCGGTGAAAGCAACCTTGGACAAATTCGCCGAACAATCTTTTCCAGCGATCGCTCACTGGGAAGGCAATCACTTTATCGTCGTCTATGAAATTACCAGAAACCAAGTTATTGTCGGCGATCCTGGTCTTGGTCAACGTAAGCTTACCCGCCAAGAATTTGCATCAGGTTGGACAGGCTATGCATTACTTATACAACCTACATCTCTACTCAAAGATACCCAGGAAGAGAGTGTCGGTTTGTGGAAGTTTTTTGAATTAGTCAAACCCCACTATAAAGTACTGCTGGAAATATTTTTTGCTTCGGTGTTAATGCAGTTATTTGGACTGGTAACGCCGGTGTTTACCCAGTTGATGCTAGACCGAGTCTTGGTACAGCGCAGTCTGACGACCTTAAACGCCGTTGGTTTGGGAATGATTGTGTTTGGTTTGTTCAGCATTGCCATGAATGCAGTGCGGTCATATCTGATTGCACACACCGCCAATCGCATTAGTGTCTCTTTAATAGTAGGTTTTATCAAACATACTTTCCGGTTGCCTCTTTCCTATTTTGAGTCTCGTTATGTTGGCGATATCACCTCGCGCATCAGTGAAAACGCGAAAATTCGTAGCTTCTTGACAGGTCAAACCATGTCAATTGTGCTAGATATGCTGACATTAGTCATCTATCTGAGCCTAATGTTTTGGTATAGCTGGAAAATGTCATTACTTGTGCTAATGACTGTACCACCATTTTTCATTCTGGCACTGGCTAGCACCGGTATTTTACGCCGCATTTCTAGGGAAGTTTTTAATGCCGGAGCCGAACAAAAGAGCTATCTAATCGAATCCCTTACAGGAGTTCGCACTGTCCGCTCATTGTCAATTGAACAAACCGTGCGTTGGCGTTGGGAAGAATTGCTCAATAATGTGGTTAAAAAACGCTTCCATTCCAAGATAATTGGCATCCGCCTCTCGATTATAGCTGGTGCCATTCAAACCTTTACCAGTACAGGATTGATGTGGTTTGGAGCATGGCAAGTCATTCAAGGAGAACTCACCGTTGGACAACTGGTTGCTTTCAATATGTTGGTGGGGAACGTCTTGGGTCCTTTTAAGAGGTTTTCAGGACTGTGGAATCAATTTCAGGAAATTCTGATCTCTGTAGAACGCCTCAATGATGTCCTGGAAGCAGAGCCAGAAGAAGACTTGCACGAAAAACCCCGCAAGACCCTGGGTAAGTTGCGCGGTCATATTCAGTTTCAAAATGTCACCTTCCGCTATCATCCAGAAAGTAAGACCAACATCCTAGAAAATCTTAACTTTGAAATTCAGCCGGAACAAATGGTGGCTCTTGTGGGACGCAGCGGTTCTGGCAAAACAACCCTGGCCAAGTTGATTTTGGGTTTATACCCAGCCACAGATGGTAAAGTTGTAGTTGACGGTCATGATGTGAATGGGATTGCCTTGCGATCGCTCCGTTCCCAAGTGGGGGTTGTGGACCAAGATACCTTTTTGTTTGGTGGCACCATCCGGGAAAACATTACCATTGCCCACCCAGAAAGTTCTTTAGACGAAGTTATTCAAGCAGCAACCTTCGCTGGTGCAGATGAATTTATCCAGCAGTTGCCCTTGGGTTATGAAACCAAAATTGGTGAAGGCGGTGGTATGCTCTCTGGGGGTCAACGCCAACGTATAGCCATAGCTCGTGCTCTACTCGGTAATCCCCGCTTGTTGCTGTTTGATGAAGCAACCAGCCATCTAGATACAGAATCTGAGCGGATTATTCAGAACAATCTGAAAACGATTTTGAAGGGGCGTACAAGTGTGATTATTGCCCACCGGCTTTCAACTGTCAGGAATGCAGACTTAATCCTGGTTTTGGATCGTGGCATCCTGGTAGAAAGCGGCAATCATGACGAATTAATCGCTAAACAAGGTCATTATTACTATCTAAATCAACAACAACTAGCTCAAGTAGGTTAAGCCAGGATAATTGTAGAGACTCGACTTGTGATCTCTACGCCCTCATCTCTCATTTTGGGAAATAGAGTTATGCCATATCGATCTTCCAATTCCTCATCTGCACTTGCACAGCAAGAATATGATGAGCATATAAATAACAAAATAGATCATGAAAATACTGGGCGCAATGAACAGCTCCCAGCAGATGATAACAACGATGATCTGCACTATGCTACAGAAGAATTACTAGATGGCTTACCCAAGCTATGGAGCCATGGCATATTGTATGCTCTAGTTTTCTTTGCCGCCCTTGGCATACCCTGGGCAACCATCTCTAAGGTGGATGAAACCGGAAGTGCTAAGGGACGCATAGAACCTAAAGGTGCAACCCAAAAACTTGATTCCCTAGCTGCTGGGAGTGTCAAAGCTGTCAATGTGAAAGAAGGTGACATCGTTAAAGCAGGACAGGTTTTGCTAGAACTTGATGCTGATATTTTACAAACAGAACTACAGCAAGCCAAGGCAAAGCTTTCTGGATTATTAAATCAGCGATCGCAACTAGATGTACTCAAAAATCAAATCCAATTAACCCTGAGCACCCAAGAGCAACAAAACCAATCCCAAGCCCAGGAAAAGCTCTCCCAAGTTAACCAAGCTAAAAAAAATCTCGCTGCTAAACAGAGTATATATTATCTACAAAGACTAGAGAAACAAGCATTACTCAATCAAGTACAGCAAAGAATTAGTTCTTCTCTGACCGATCAAGAGGCTTCTAAAGGTCGTTTAACTATAGATTCTAGACAAGTCAAACGTTTTAGCCAACTCTTAGAAGAGGGCGCTGTTTCTGCAACTCAAATTGACGAACTGATAAAACAAGAACAAGAAAGTAAACGACTCTACGATAAGGCAAAATCTGACGTTAAACAAGCAAAATTGCGCTTAACGGAGGAACAAAACCGCTATCAAGCTACAATGAATCAGTTAGAGGCTGACATTGAACAAGCAACATTGCAACTGCAAGAAGAAAAAAATAGCTATCAAAGTTTACAACAAGCCGGTAAACTGGCAATTCTCAAGCATCAAGAACAACTCAAAGAGATAGAAAAACAAGCTACCGCACTAGAAACCCAAATCGCCCAAACCAAAGGTCAGATCGCATCTTTAAATATACAGTTAAAACAACGCATAGTGCGATCGCCCATTGATGGAGTGATTTTTGAGTTGCCATTCGGTAAGTCGGGAGAAGTGGTACAACCCGGACAACGGATTGCCCAAATCGCACCTAAAAATGCCGATGTTATTCTTAAAGCCCAAATGCCCATACAGGATAGTGGCTTCTTAAAGGTGGGAATGCCAGTCAAAGTCAAGTTTGATGCCTATCCCTACCAAGAGTATGGCATTGTCGAAGGGAAAGTGATCTGGGTATCTCCCGACTCCAAAGCGCAGCAAACTCCCCAGGGAAATATTGAAAGCTTTGAGTTAGAAATCGCTTTAGACCAGCAGTATGTCGATAATGGTGAAAAACGTGTCACTTTAACCCCCGGTCAAACAGCCAACGCCGAAGTCATTATTCGCCAGCGTCGAATCATTGACTATGTCTTAGATCCATTTAAGAAACTAAAAAACTGAAAAAAGGAGGTTTAGAAATGTAGGAGCAAAAGTACTGTGTTTCCTAGCTGTGACCTTTTTATAAATGGTCTGTTTATTTCCGTTGAACTATACTAGTGCATCGCAGCAGAAATAACCCACCAGTTAACAAGGGACAAAACCCTTATGACAAGACACTTTTGACTTTTGACTGACCCGCAGCAGCACTAGTCACATCTGGTAGGGTGGGTTAACTTAGGGCGACAAGCCCTAAAACTACGAATTACTCAAGTATAGTTATGAATACAAAATATAAAGCAAATCTTCATCAACTACGAATAACTAATTATTTGGTTAACACTTCCAGTTTTCACATAATTTAGTCTACAGGAACAAAGTTATGCATCCCATTGAGCTAATGAGAAAATATAGCTGGTCTTACCAACAACTTGCCTTAGAGTTTGGAGTTTCAGAAGCTGAAGCTAGACGATGGGGATTTAGAAAAACTGCAAGCAATTATCGCAATCCCCCATCAATGGCTTATAAACTAGCAAAAAGAATTGATAAGGAATTATCAATATCTATGTCTTCCATCCTTCCTATGTGTTGAAAGCTGAAATAATCAGATACCCGATTTTTTGAGAAGTCGGGTATCTCTTAGAGGGTGTTTATTAATAAAATATTAAGTAGGGTATGTTACGGCTTAATAGGTATTTCGGGTTGTTCATCAGATTTTTACCAGCTGCAGATGTACCTTCGATGATGGTGCGTTATACCATTTTCATATAGGGAAGGGAGAAGAAGTGAGAATCTTGATTTTTAGAACCGAATGGCGCGAAGATAAGCTTCAACCCTTATATGAAGAAGTCGTGAACTCGTTTCTAGGCTCTGCCTGGAAATCCCTTAGGGGAGGTTCTGCCTTGTAACCATAGCCTGAAAAGCTAGATGTCACAAGATTTTTCTCTTAACGAGGGTACCATTCATTTTTAGAACCATTGTTACCACCAAAGTGACCTAGACTTTGAATTTGAGTTCTATTTTAATAATGATTACAGGAATTAATATCCTATCTTGTACCACTCTAAAAAAATAAGGTGATCCATAATTGCTAAGGAAATAAACCTTACTTTCTTGCAACTAATCTATCAAATTCAAAACTACTATCCTCTGAGATTGGTGTTATGCCCGAACATCTAACTATTTCCACTTCAGACATTATCCACAGGATTAAACTAACCTGTCAGATTCCTGATGTTGTAGAAGCCATAGCATCTCAAGCAATCATTACCGAAGCGGCTGAGAAAACTGGTATTCAGGTGTCAGAAGAAGAATTACAAGAAGAATGCGACAAGTTAAGGTTAGAGAAAAAACTTGCCACAGCTAAAGACACCTGGGCTTGGTTAGACAAACACCATCTGTCTGTAATGGATTTTGAAGAATTAGTCCGTAATAATCTGATTTCTAAGAAGTTAGCCAATCATCTCTTCTCAGATAAAATTGAAAAATTCTTTTATGAGAATCGAGTAGATTACGATGCTGCCGTTACTTACGAAGTCACTTTTGAGGATAGGGATTTGGCTTATGAACTATTTTATGCCCTGGAAGAAGGTGAAATTACTTTTCCAGAAATCGCTCGTTTATATATTCAAGATATAGAACTCCGTCGTGCTTATGGATATCAAGGAATTCGATATCGTAAAGATTTTCGCCCAGAGATTGCTTCGGCTGTTTTTGCGAGTTCTCCACCAGGGATTATTAAGCCAATTACCACACCAAAAGGTGTATATTTAATTTGGTTAGAAGAAATAATTCAACCAGAATTAGATGAGGAATTAAGAGAAAAAATTATTTCCGAATCATTTGAAAATTGGTTAAAAAAAGAGGTGAAGTTTTTAGATATAGCCATTCACCTAGATGCAAATACTGTTGAGCCACAAGATGAAATGATAAATCAGGCTTAGCACATTAATAGTTCCTTGATAACTAAAAATAGCTAATTAAAATTAATATAATTTATGCTATAGCCTATTTTTATAGAGGCTTTGTTTGGTATTTTTTTGGTAAAAAAAAAAGATAATTATGTTGATATCGGTCATCTATAATAAATGAAAATTTTTTATTTGTTTAACAGCCTGTAACTACTATAAATCATAGGATTTAATCTTTTAAAGAAAGTAAAATAACTACCAAATTACAATTTAATTGATGGCGGTAAATAATTACTGCTATCATTTTTTTCGTTTGATATTATTATACGTTGGTGTTAACAAGCTTCTCATTTGTTCCAACAACAAAAATGTTTCTAATTGTAAAATATGGCAGAAAAGATGTTGACTTTTTAGATTAATAGTTCTATATTATGAATGTGAGAGAAAACAAGTATCTCACAAACTAAATCCCAAAAACAAATAGATAATTCTCAGGAGAGAAAACCAATGATTATTAATGACCTAAACTACTTAGAAGTTTCCAACGAAGAAGTTGTTGGTGGTTACTACGGTGGTAGTGCTGAAAAAGATGTAGATATCGATCTTGATGTTGACCAAGATTTCGATGTAGATGTTGATCTTGATGTCGATAAGAACGTTGATATCGATGCAACTTCCGCTGTAGACATTACTGGAAACTTCGGTTCATTGACCTTCGATGCAACTGCTATTGGTAACAACGGTTTCGCTGAAGCTGACGTTGCTTTAACTGTTACCGGTGGCTTAGTTGAAGCTGGTGGTACCTTAACAGCTGGTGTTGAC
>JAAUYI010007890.1_pt1 | contig 40760 bp, 30 predicted proteins | sample 7278041 | NCBI WGS metagenome assembly JAAUYI01 (sample SAMN14350216, study PRJNA611818) | marine sediment metagenome | isolation source: surface marine sediment (0.6m) | place: French Polynesia: Moorea | collected 2018-08
CGTTCCGGCTTCAATCAGTAGCACCAACCGGACTTTTGGGAAAGCTGCTTGAGTGCCGGGACGTGTTGCTGGGTATCCAAATACTCTGGCATTTGCCTCGCTATCTGGTACGTCAAACACTGTTCCATCCACTGCCAAGCAGCATTACTGACTTTTATGGCATGTTGGCGACATGATAACCCAACTCAGCCTTTTCCCTCGGTGAATCGATTGCTAGTGATGATGGGAGATTTGTCCCGTACAGCAATGAGTTTAGAGACTGCTTCCAGTGCTAGGATGTGGCATCAATGGCGGATGCAAGGATGCAGGGGCAAAGACTTACACAAGTACCTTGCAGCTTGTGGTTACAAAGTTTTCATCCGCACTCTGTATAAATGGGGAGATTTTAGCCAACGTAAGCATTACTCAGTTACAGAATTAGCCGAGTGGAAACGAATCGCACAGGAGAAAAGATATGGCACGTAGAGGTTCTGAATTAACAGTAAAAGCTGAAGAATTAGAAACACAACCTAAAAGTATAACTCGACGTAAGAAGGAGACAATTGCACCTGTTAAAAATGCTCAGGCTGTTGCAATTGAGGAGTTAGAAATAGCGTTTGATGACGACTTACGCATAGCAATAATTCAAAGCTTGGTCAAAAACAAGCAATTAATTTTGCAGCAAGCATCCTCAGAACGACAAATATCTCAAGCATTAGAATTAGCCAGACTGGAAGCAATCGAAAAAGCCAGAGAAGAAGGGAAACAGCAAGCACGTTCGGAGATGGCTGTAAAAAAGAAAGAACAAAAGATTGCAATTCAAAGTCGCTATTGATAACAATCCTAAAGTATTAGCAACTTACCAGATAAATTTTCCAAATACTACTGTCTTCTGTAAAGACATCAAAGACATTACAGCAGCAGAAATTAGAGAAATTCTTCAAAATAAATATCAAAATTGGGATGGGGAGATTGCCGCAGTAATTGGTGGTCCACCGTGCCAGGGATTTAGCGTTGCTGGTAAGCAAGATGTGAATGATGAGCGTAGTCAATTAGTCATCAAGTTTATCAATTTGGTGGTAGAACTGAATCCGTCGATGTTCGTGATGGAGAATGTTGCTGCAATTGAATATAAGAAGTTTTCTCAGATTACAGGTAATGCTTGGTCGCTGGCTGAAGAACACTACATTTTATCCAAATGGTTGCTTACAGCATCTGATTATGGTGTACCTCAAAAACGCCAACGAGCAATTTGGGTGGGGTCGAAGTTTGGTGAGGTTGCAATACCATTTGAAATATCCCGTAACGGCAGAGCAGAACCTTATCGAGTCTGGAAAGATAAGGTTCATTTAGCACAGGGAGAAACAGTACACTGTCGGCTTTGCTTTGCGGATTTTACTGGTAAAACCGTCTATCACTGTCACATTCTCGACCATGAAGACTTGGGGATGATGGGCATTTTGGATATTCGTGGCTGAGGAGGTTTTTATGCGCCATCCTGATTGGTTCCGCGAGGATTTAACAAAACTTCTGGAAATGTTAGCACGTCAGAAAATTAAACCGATTATTTCACTTTCTATTTCCCCCTAACCGAGCAGTATTGACTGTGGGGTTCATTTTGAGTAATAACTGCGTTAACTACCTGTCCAAGAACATTTTGACCAGATTGTTCTAACAGTTGACGAGCGACTGAGGCATTTACAGAATCAACTACCCCTGGTCGGACTACAAACAATATACCATCAGCCATTTGACCCAAAGTAACCGCATCAGCAGCCACTGTGAGTGCAGGAGCATCAATGATCGCAAAATCATAGTTGCTAGAAAAATGTTGAATCAACTCAGCCATGCGCTTTGAGTCTAGAAGAGAGGCTGGAGATGGGGGAACTACACCAGCTGTGAGCACATCTAAATTGTCACTGACTTTGGTGACGGTAGTCTCGATGTTAGCCTGTCCAACAATTATATTACTTAAACCTTGATTATTAGCCAATTCCCAGATTTTATGCTGTACTGGACGGTGCAAATCTGCATCGATTAACAATACCTTGCGCCCTATCTGCGCCATTACTAGAGCTAAATTGGCAGATACTGTTGATTTACCTTCTTTGGGCACAGAACTAGTAACTAAAATCACTTTTAATTCTTTATCCGCACTCACAAAAGTCAAATTTGCCCTTAACATCCGATAGGCTTCGCTAATTGCTGAACGAGGGGCATAATTGACAACTAATCTTTGGCAATAAGAATCAGGTTCTTCACTACCGAAAGTCAGTTTTTGCTCCTTATTGAAAGCAGGTATTACACCCAATAAAGTTAATTCCAGTAATTCTCTAGCTTCCTCTACAGACTTGATGGATTTATCTATGGCTTCCACAAGGTAAATGCTCGCTAAAGCAGCTAAAATACCCAATAAAACAGCACTCAAATAAGAAATAACAGCAGAAGAAGCTGGCTGTTCTGGAATTAAAGCCGGGGAAATATTGCGGGCATTACCTAAGTTTTGATTTTCAGCTATTCTGCTTTCTTGCAGCTTTTGCAGTAATAGTGAATAGGTAGATTGGGCAGCTTGTACTTGACGTTCTAATTCCCGCTGTTGTTGTTCTAATTTCGGCAGTATGCTCAGTCGTTGCCTATGGTTAGATTCTAACTTAGATAAAGTTGATAATTGACTAGTTAGACTTTGGCGAATTGATTCTAATTCTACCAATCTTGCAGCAAGTTGCTGTTGTAATTCTCCAGATTGCAAGGTTTGATTTTGGGGTACTGTAGTTTGTGCCACCTGATTGATTCGTTTTTGGAGAATTCCTTGCAAATTTGTGAAATTGTTGCGCAAACGAATCATTTCTGGATGATTATCTTGCAAAATAGAACTTCTAGTAGCAATTTGAGATTCTAACTGTTGAATCTGTGTGAGGATATCTTGCACCCCCCTTGACTGGCTGAGGGAAGTCACGGTTAAAGCCTGAGGGGCATTCATTTGCAACTGGTTACTGATGACTTGAGCTTGAGCATTGATATCAGCAATTCTGGATTGGATATCGCCAATTTGTCTTTGCAAATCAGCAATTCTTTGCACTCCTTGATTTGCCTCTGTTTGCAGGGCAATAACTTGATTCTTTTCTCGAAATTGGCGTAACTTAATCTCTGCTTGACGCACAACTAATTCTGCTGTTGGCAATTGTTTTTCGATAAACTTGCGTGCTACTCCCACTTCGGCTCTGTGGAACGAGATGTTTTGTTCTAAATACAGTTGCATTAAGGTATTTACAACGTTTGCTGCTGTTTTTGGGCTGGCATCTCTATAGGAAATTTGTAAAACATCACTACCCTTAATTTCTTGGACGTTTAGTTGTTTGATAAAATCTCTATATTTTAGAGGTTCGTCTTGCTTACCTTTTAGCCCAATTTTGGCTATGGTCTTTTGCACCACAGGCACAGAACGTATAATTTCTGCTTCCGTATTCAAAGGATTGTTTCTATCCTGTACCACTGGCTCTAATGTACCTAATTCTGTTCCTAAACCAGTAAATGCAGAGACTTTATTGGTTCTTTGAAACAACAGTTTTCCTTGGGCTTCATAAACTGGCTGTTTAATTACAGATAAAGTCAACACAGAGAGGGTAAAAACAGAAATCAAGCTAGCTAAACCTAACAGCCAGCGACGCTGTAAAATTTGCCAATATATTTCCAATCCTAAAACAGATTCTTGGGATTCCATGAGATACTCCCTTCCCGCTATTATCCTCAAGTTTAATCATATTCACGAGCAATTTTGCAGAAATTATCAATATAGTTGGTGTGGCTTTGATGATTAATTTAAACTGAATTAGTTCACCGAACTATTAATAACTACAAATTGCAATATTTCTGAAGTTATGTATGCATTTTTTTAACAACACAATAGTGTTTGATTATGCCTATTTTTATAGTACACCCCCGCGATCACTTGGATCACCCGTTCTAAATCTTCATCTGTGAGATTAGAACCAGAAGGCAAGCAAAGACCCCGTGTAAATAAATCTTCAGACACACCACCACCAATACATTCACAACCAGCAAACACCGGCTGGAGATGCAATGGTTTCCATACTGGACGGGATTCAATTTGCTGTTTAGCAAGGGTGAGACGCACTTGTTCGCGATCGGCACCAAAAGCCTGAGGATCGATTGTCAGACAAGTCAGCCAGTGAGTAGATTTACCAAAACTAGCTTCCGGCATAAATTTTATTCCTGCTAGCTTTCCTAAACCCTGTTGGTAAATCTGAAAGTTGCGTCTTCTGGCTGCAACTCGCTCACTTAAAACCTGCAATTGACCCCGACCAATGCCAGCCAAAACGTTGCTCAGGCGATAATTATAACCTATTTCTGAGTGCTGGTAATGAGGAGCGCGATCGCGGGCTTGGGTTGCTAAAAAACGAGCTTTGGTAATCAGTTCTTCATCCTGGGAAACTAACATGCCCCCACCAGATGTGGTGATAATTTTATTACCGTTAAAGGAGTAAATACCGATGCGTCCATAAGTACCGGTAGAATGTCCCTTATAAGTAGCTCCTAGAGATTCAGCTGCATCTTCAATTAAAGGAATCCCATAGTGATTACAAGCTGCTAGAATTGGATCGATATCTGCACTTTGACCATACAGGTGTACAACCACAACCGCTTTGGGCAATTTCCCTATCCTAGCGCGGCTTTGTAGGGCTTCCCACAATAACTCGGGGTTCATATTCCAAGACGTGCGATCGCTATCAATAAAGACAGGTTTTGCACCCAAATAAGTAATGGGGTTAGCACTGGCAATAAAGGTCAAAGTAGAACAGAAAACTTGATCTCCTGACTGGACACCGACTAATTGCAAAGCTAAATGGATAGCTGCTGTACCGGAACTGACAGCAGCACCATGGACTGCACCGACAACTTGACAAAATTCTTGTTCAAAAGCATCGACATGGGGACCTACGGGGGCAATCCAGTTGGTATCGAAGGCTTGTTTGACAAATTCTAATTCATAATTTCCCATGTGGGGAGTTGAGAGGAGAATAGGTTTATTCATAGTCCTATTTGGCTTTTTATAGCCAGGGATAATTTATTTATTTTTTGCAGACTAAATAAAGCATTCCTTTCATTGGTTGTTGCTTTATATCTTCTAAAGACGTACACATTTTTCTTTGATGAATTTGATGACCAGAGCCAATTGCGACTATTTGAAAATTAACTTCTTCGATAATTTTGTATGCTTCATCTAGCTTATACCAATATAAATAGGGAGGCTGGTCAAGTAGAGAGTCGAAATTGACTTTCCCTGCATATTTCAATTGGGGAAGATATTGAATGGAACGATTTGCGTGAGCAAATTTTCGCAATAAACGTAGATACAACAAATAGGAAATATAAAAATAATTTGCCGACCTACTCTCGAAATTCAGCAAGGAAAATATTGCTGTGCCACCTTTTTTCAGTATCCGGTATGCTTCTTTTAATGCATTTAATCTATCTGACTCTGAATCTATATTACAAATAAATTGTTGCAGATAAAGTATTTGCTCAAATTCGCAGTCATTATAGGTTAATGATACGGCATCCTCAACGGAAAAATAGATGCTATGGCTAGTATGTCTCTGTTTCGCAACTTGAATATATTCTGGAACATAATCAAAAGCAGAGAGATTTTGGAAACCCATTTGTTTCATGCATCCAATTATTCTTCCTCCACCAGTACCACCTTCGAGAGTTTTGGCATCCCGATCTAAATATTTTTCAATCACAAATTTTTCTTCTGGGGATAATGAATATTCTTGATATGCCCAAAAATTGAATTCTATACTGCTATACATTTCTTTGGCTGTAGAGATTTTTTTGCTGGCAATCATTACTGTCATCTCCTAATTGCAATTTGACGTGATTATTCTGATTTAGATACTTCATTTTTTCTTGTTATCTTTTTTCATCTCTAAAAGTATAACGATATACAGGGAAATAATTAGAATTCATTAGCTGTTGAAAATCTATATTTAAATCTTTTGCTCTCATTTTTACTAACTCCATATATTTGTTCTCATCGATAATAAGACGCATGGTGATAAACTGATGTCTTTGTTTAGAAAAACTAGCTTTGAAATTATAAAGATTATTTATTGCAGAACCCACTCCACCTCCTAAGTGAAAAATATCATTTCCTCGTTGCTTAGCCCAGAATCGAACGTAATCGATTTCTAAAGAGCCAGGAGATAGTTCTAAAAACTTAGTTTTAGTTCCTCTAAAAATACCTTGTACTATACCGCAATATTCAGTATACAAACCGGCAGAAGCTACTTGATTATCAATTTCTACTATACATAAATGGAGATTTTTTCTGAGAACATTTTCCATTTCCATAAAATATCCATAATTAAAAGAATAATATATTTTTTCTGCTCCAACTCGCTCCATAGTTTCTTGATAAATATTGGCGAAATTATCTACGTAATCTCTAAAATCAACCATCCTAGCTGTTAAACCCATGTCCAGGCAATTATTAATTTTTTTTCGCCGGTCTCGTTTCGTTTGATTCCATATTTCAGTTTCTGAAAGCTTTAAATTAATAGATATTGTTTTACCGTTTAATTGAAAAAGATGCTGATTCTTAAAATATTGACAAATATCATTGTTAATAGTAGGGTGCAATCTAAAAAAAGCTGAACAAACACCCTTTGTTTTTAAAAAATTACTTAATCCCCTGACTGCGATATCTGGAAAGCCTGGTGTTTTCAATGCTGCTTCATTGAATAAAATACCCGGATATCCATAAGGTGAAACTACATCAAAATAATCCATAGATATGGAATTTTGGATTACATCCTCACAACTACGTAATAAATAAGGTATGAACATAATTTTGTCACTATCTTGGAGTAAAATTGCTTCGGCTATTGACTTACTCCTGGCAGCTTCTAAAGCAAAATAATCAGGAAGTTGATAAATATCATGTTTAATTGTGCGCAAAGTCTTTGACCAAATTTCATCCGATAACTTGATAATTTGTATATCCATATGACTTTGATGTACGTAGTTATTGTCGTCTACAAATTAATGATTGATGCAACTTTTATCTTGTAGATATAAGTTTTGGTGTTTGTGTTTGATGCTCTAAAGGAGAACGATATACAGGGAAAAATTTGGAGCGGATAATTTCTTGGGGATGAATATTTAAATATTTTGCCTTTGATGCGACTAAATAATCATATCTGTCTCGATCTGTGATTAGCCGTAGAGTCAAGAAATTATAACGCTTATGAGAAAAACCTGCTTTAAACTGATAAACACCATCTTTATTACTTCCATATCCACCCCCTAGATGTAACACTTGATTACCCCGTTCTTTTGCCCAAAATCTGACGTAATCGAAAAGTAGTTTATCAGGAGATAGTTTTAAAAATTGGTTTTTAGTTCCGCTGAGATAAGATTGAACTATTCCACAACATTCAGTAAATATACAAGCAGACATGATTTCACCTGCACATTCCACAATACCCAAATGCAAATAATCTCCTAATTTATGGGCAATATTTTCAAAATGTTGCTTACTAAAGAAATATAATTTAGCAGCACCTACTCTTGCCATTGTTTGCAGATAACAGTCTATAAATTCATCAAAATATTCCTCAAGCTTAACCATTCTGACTTGAAATCCAGAACGTTTTTGGCGATTAATATCTTTACGATGATCGGAACGTGTTTGTTTCCATATTTCTTCAGGAGAAAGTGTCAAATCAACAGCAATAGTCTCCCCAGTTAGCTGACAAATATCAGCAGTATAAATGTTCTCTAAGCCTGCATTTAATATCGGATGTAACCTAAAAAAAGCCGAACATATATTTTGGGAATGCAAGGTAGATATGAGATTATTCATCGCTAATTCTAAAAATTTCGGTGTATTAGCAGTCCCATGACTTAACAAAATTCCTGGGTAACCATAAGGGGAGATTACATCAAACACTTCCGAATTTGTTGCTTCACCATAGATATCATCACATCTGCGCAAGAGATAAGGTAGAAAAAATAGATTCTCCCCTTCAGAAATTAAAATTGCTTTTGCAATCGTATGAGTTCGTTGAGACTCCAAATAGACATACTCTGGTAGATGATAAAAGTCATGAGGTAGTTTTTGCAGTGTCTTTAACCACAAGGGATGATTTAAATCAATTGTTTGTATATTCAACATAGGACTTTACTCCCAGATAATTTTAAGAAGCTTTAGGGAAGAAATATCGAGTGATGATTTTTTACATACATAGATAATGGTGAATAATGCAATTTAATCAACAATACAAAGATGTTATTTAATCATCACTCTCCGATTTGTAAATGCTTACCTTAAATCGCACTATTTATTTACCTTTCGGTTTTCGATTTCCTCTAACTTCTTGTTAACTAATTTTTCTAGAGTTGCTGTATTATCCTTAATGTCTGATAGTTGATGTTTAGCTTCCTCTTTATCTAAAAAACCAGTAATTACTTCCCGCGACAGCAATTGCAACTCTGGATGATAACCCAGCCTCTTACTAACCATGTATTCCACTAACCCAGGTAAAACGCAGTTGGTACTATTACCATGAATTTTTACTGTTGACCAACCAACTTCATCCAGTATTCTGTAGATGTCTTTTTCTGTTAATTGCAGTACAAATGGTAGAGAAAATATTTGTAATTTCATACCTGTTTTCTCATCCGTTAGCCACTTCGTAGAACGTACTTCTGGTTCTATCCAATGCCACCAGTTACGCCCCATGATGATGCGATTAATATGATGTTCAATACAGTAATTTTGGATTTCTTTGTAAAACATATCCCCGCATTTGTAACAAGGATATCCATTCTTAAATTTATGCTCCATCATATCTTTTACATAGGGAGCAAGGTCGATATTTAATACGACTAGCTCAACTCCCAATTTGTCACATAATTTGCGACCGTTTTCAATTACCTGTTCTGGAATAAATCCATTTTGTACTAAAACAGCAGTCACTTCTAAACCAAGTTTTTGTCGTGCTGTAATCAGAGAAACGGCACTATCCTTTCCACCAGAAAAACCCACCACTGCATCAACTTTAGCACCCTCCTCTCTAGGAGTATTTAAAAACGTTTCCAGTTCACTATCGAGAATTTCCTGTTTGAAATTCTTTTTGTATGTCATGCACATGTTACAAATACCGTCAGCACCAATGTATATATTTGGTATGCGGGTATCAAATAAGCATGTCTTACATTCCACAGGCTTAAGAAAAGGATTCTTGCCAGTATTGATCCAAGTCTTAATTTGATTCTGTAAATGTATTCTGCGGGTGCGTAAATTGTAATTGATGCCATTGACAGCAACATGACATTGATATGGGGAATAATCTTCCCGTAGAAATCTTGGAAGAATAAACCCTAAACTGTGGATGAAAGTGTTTTGTGTAGTCATAAATAACTCCATAAATTATTATTTTTTTTAGCTAACGTATTTCTCGTACCAGCATAAAAGCCTCTGCTGCTCCTAAATTTGCAGTCGCACCCCGCAGTTTAGCTAAAGCAGTAATTGTTTCTAAAGAACGGGGATGTGGTGCTTGTTTAAGTTGGCTTTGATAGCAACTCATGGCTTTTAATTTCTGTTGCAAATAGTCTGTGATATTTACAAATACTGTGGGGATAAATGCCCGGTCTGCAAAAGGAGCAGCCCATTCTGTTTCTGAAAGAGTTTCATAACAAAAAAGTTGACGTACAGGACAGCCATTAATAGGACGAGCTGCAACTAGTGTTGCATGATAAACAGCTTGATGGTCGCTATGTAAATCGCCTCTATGGGGTAAATAAATAATATTAGGTTGTAGTAAATCAATTACTTTGTTAATAGCCTCAGCCAATTTATAGCCTGGAATTGTGTCTAATTTCGGGGCAAAAAAATCGAGGAATTTGACACTGGATATACCTAAAATACTATGAGCAGCATCTAACTCTTGATGCAGTTTTTTTTGTATTTCAGGTGGATACATGTGTGGGTCGCCAACAGTGGTTACTAAAACATGTACTTCATCACCACTATTGACATAGCGTGCTATCGTTCCTCCACAACCGAGAACCTCATCATCAGCATGTGGTGCAATAATTAGTATCCTGTTCATAATTTGACTAAATCACGCTCTAGAAAATTTCTAGTTTGTAAACCGCAACAGAAGAGAGTATCTACAATTGATAGGTTGGGCATAAACCCTAATTCTGGAAACATTTGCTTATAAGACGGGTAATTAAAATCTTGCCACATCACATGAATGCCAGCAGCCGCAAAAGCATCCATATCCATATATCTAATACCTCCGGAACCTGACAAATAACTATTAGCTACCACAGCTTTACAAGTGTTAATTAATAGTTCCGATTTATTGCCTTCGATTCCTAATGTAGATAAATAAACTATTGGTTTGTTAATGCCCAAAATATCCATTACCCATTGAATCAACGCCATATCCAATTCACACAAATTATTCCATTCTCTAGTGAGTATTGCTTTAATTCCGGGTGCATATTCCTGGAAATAGGGAGCGCGAGAATAATTAGTGACTAAGGCATTCCAATGTTTCCGAAACCAAGGAAATTCTGAGTTAATACACATCTCATTGATGCGTTCTTCATCTCTAGTCTGATGGAATAGTGGTACAGTCAACCATTGTGCACCCTGAGAGGTTTTAATTTTGTTACGGTGTTGAATACCCCGTCGTTGAAACTGTACGCTATCCATGACTACATAAATGTCACCTTGTTGTAACTTGTGAAAAAAACCCAGGTAAGGTAAATACTGTGGTTGGTGAATTACTGCAATTGTCATCACTACTAGCTCTTTTCTGGGGTGTGTAATTAGATTAATGGAATGAATTTCTCACTTTTATTTGAGTAGCTACTCACAAATTACTGTGTTTTTCATAGACTCCTTCTTTGCGCAGCACAACCGGAATTGTTCGCAGGATAATTACTATGTCTAACCAAAAATTCCAGTTATTTACATACCAAACATCTAACTTAATTCTTTCATTCAAATTATTTTCTAAACCTCCATTTACAGCTTCCCAGGCTGTCAGACCAGGGGGCATTAACAAACGTCGTTTTTGCTCATCTGTATAGGTGAATAGAGTAGAAATTAATAGTGGTCTTGGTCCTACTAAACTCATATCACCACGGAAAATATTGAAAAGTTGAGGTAACTCATCAAGATGATATTCTCGCAAGAACTTGCCAATGGTTGTAATCCGGGGGTCATCTTTGAATGTATTTAGACCAGCACCAATTTTAATTGCCCCATCAACCATTGTCCGAAATTTATAAATTACAAATGGTTTACCTAATCTCCCCAAGCGTTTTTGACAAAATAAAATTGGTCCAGGAGAACTTAGTTTGATTGCTAAGGCAATTACTATAAGAATAGGCAAGAGGATGAGAATTCCTAGCAAAGAAAGAGCAATATCTAACAAGCGTTTACACACAAGTTGTATTTTGATGGCTTTATGTCGTCTGAAAAAATCTGCTTGGAATTCTTGCCATTTCTGCGCTGTCCAAATATCGGTCAATACAGTACCGTACTGGAGGTAAATATTGCCATACTTAAGCTCTTTATTCATATACTAGATCGCTCCTTTTATAAAAGCAATAAATGTTACAAAACTTGTGATATTTCTGGGAAATGCTCAACAACTAGTTATGGCAATGAAACTGGCTGAATTCTATTTATAGATTCAGTCATCCTGAGTAATTGCTGGTTAAACTGATACCGGATTATTGACCTTTCCTAGAGCCTCGGTATACAAGGTTTCGTGAAGTTGGAGGATATTTTGCAAGTCGTAAGCAGTCATCATTTTCCGTCCATATTCACCCATAACTTTGGCTTTCTCAGGATGGTCTAATATCCATTCCATTGCCTTTGTCAATTGTTTTGTATTACCCAGTTTGACCAGAAAACCGCAACCATCTAAAAGTAAATCTCGGATACCTCTAATATCTGTGCCGATGACTGGAACTCCCATACACAAAGATTCCATAATACTTCTGGGTAATCCTTCATGTTCCGACACAAGGATAGTGGCAACAGCAGCCTGAATTAAAGTCGGAATATCCCGTCGAAAGCCTAAAAACCTCACCCTGTCTTGTATCCCTAATTGAGATGCTAGTTGTTGCATTTTCTCTGTCAAAGGTCCTTCTCCTGCAAAAGCCAAGCAGACATTATCCCTAGCAACCCCAGCAAATGCCTCTAACATATCTCGATGACGCTTGCGGGGGATAAACTCGGCAATTGAGAGGAATAAACGGGTATCTGCTGCTAATTTCATCTCTTGACGCACCTGCAAAACATCTGCATCAGAAACCCTATTCAGGCTATAGTGACTTATATCCACCCCAATTCCAGGCATATACCGGACTCGTTGCGGGGGAAGGATATGATGGCTTTTCGCTGCTTCTTTATCCTCCTGATTCATCACCACTAGATAGTCAGTCCAACCCCCAGCCAGTTTTTCCAGGGTTAAAAATATGCTGTTGTGCAGTGGTTCCCCACCACGGTAAAAATTAAAACCATGGGCGGTATAAATTACCTGGGGACTTCCTAGTTTTCTCGTATCCTTAAGGGCATAACGAGTAATAAAAGCAGCCACCGCCATATGTACGTGAACAATGTCATATTTCTCCCGGACTACAATCTCTCGGATCTGTGAGGGAGCAATTAAGAGATTGCGCGGATCTAGGGGACTGCGGTATAAATCTACATCCCAAACGCGATCGAAAGCTTGTAAACATGCAATGTCGGTAGAAATTCCCTGGGCGATCGCATCTACACGCCAACCCCTAGTCCGGAAGTATACCGCAAAAGGAAGCAGAAAAGCGCGGATAGTATCGGGAATTGCAGCAATGATTAACAAGCTGTTCATATTACCTCATCTTATTGACCGAAATAACTTCAAGATTTTGGGCACCAATTTTCGAGTGTATCTTTAACCACTCTTCAGTTTTTTCTCGGAGATAGAAGTAAAAATTTATTCTTCTCTGTCGGAGAATTTCTTCTCTGTATTCTCTGGCTTTTTCTAAATTTCGAGCCGACATGGCAGCCATACGTTGGGGATTAATAACTACTCCAATAATTTTCTGGGCTAAGGCAGTTACATCACCGGGGGGTACCATATCCTCAGGGGGAAGCAGTTCGGGGAAACCTCCGACTGTAGAACCTATACAGGGTAACCCCCGTGCCATTGCCTCAATGGTTGCCCTCGGTAAGCCTTCTTGATAGGATGGCAAGATAAACAAGTCGGCTCGATCCAACTCTGCACGTACTGCATCCCCAGCGGGCAACCAACCCAGGAAACTGACTCGTTCTCCCAAGCCTAAATCCGCAGCTTTGCCTTCTAACTCTGCCCGGTGTTTGCCATCCCCCACTAAGACTAACTGGAGATTTAGTCCCTGCCCTACACAGATGGCAACAGCATCAATTAGCACATTTGGGGCTTTATACAGTTGATCCATAGTGCCTACAGTAATGATTGTGAGTCGATCCATTGCCTGTGGGGGTAAGCGAGGAACAGCGACAAAAGCCCCATCGGGTAATTCCACGCTGGAATAGTGGGTAGAAAAGGCTGATTGTGCTGGTGGATAACGCCTTTGCAGAGTATATTCGGTGACATAAGCTGTTGCACAGGCTCTGGCACACTGCTGTCGTAATTGACGGGGAAAGAACCAGCGGAAAAAAGCTCTCAAAGGATGTTTGACAGAACCGGGAGCAAAGACATCATAGGGGTCGCCAATAACTTCTACTCCGTAAGGATAGTTATTTTTTTTCAGGAGATTATAGAGATGATTGGCAATCTGAGAAGATACGCGCATAATCGCAGCATCACCAACACAAAAGGCATTTCTGATCGCTTGGTTTACTCGGTATGCTTGGAAAAGATACTGGATCGGACCCACGTAGTAGGGTACAGCAACAAAAGATACTCCTTCTCCGTCTGCCTGTTGCCAGTGGGGTGGAACTGATGTCACATCGCGGATGCGAGCAAGTACCCGCACGTGGTCAAATACTTCCAGATAGCGCTGATAAAATGAGTAAGTAAACGTTGTTTCTGTCCAGACTGCTCCATTGGGAGTCCGATGAAAACGGTGGTCGAGTGTCAGGAGTAAATACATACTTATACCAATTTCAGATATTTAGGCTACAGATGGAATCTGCGTTCATCTTTGCTGCGTCTAGATTTCACATAGATTGCTTCTGACGCAGTGAGTATTGCGAATTGGTATTACTGCTCCCAGATCAAATCAGGGTTGATAATTCCCGTAGTTTTACGTGCATAAGTTTGAGCCTGATTATTGAACCACTCTTCAGTTTTGACGCGGACATGGCGATAAAACTTAATCCGTCGTTGGTGTAATAATTCCCCTCGGTAATCTTTTGCTTTCTGTAAATTGCGAGCAGACATTTGGGCTATTCGTTGGGGATTAGTCACTACTTCCGCGATTTTGCTGGCTAGTTCTTCAACGTCACCAGGGGTTACCATATCTTCAGGGTGCAGGAGTTCGGGAATACCTCCAACGGTAGAACCGATGCAGGGAAGTCCCCGTGCCATGGCTTCGATCATTGCCCTAGGTAAGCCTTCCTGATGGGATGGTAAGATAAAAACATCTGCCCGATCCAACTCTGCACGTACCGCATCTCCAGCAGGTAACCAACCTAGAAAATTAATTCGCTCTGACAAGCCTAAATCTGCGGCTTTTGCCTCTAATTCCCTGCGATATTTACCATCTCCCACAAATACTAATTCCAGGTTTAAACCTGCCCGGACGCACTCTGCCACAGCGTCAATTAGCACATCAGGAGCTTTATACAGTTGATCCATCGTACCCACACTAATCAGTCTGAAAACATCTTTGTCTTTTTCCGGGATGGGAGGTAAAGGTACAAAAGCAGAATCAGGCAACTCTACATCCGAATAAAAAGTAGAAAAAGTATTGACTCCTGCGGGATATCGAGATTGCAAAGCGTTTTCCGTGACATAAGCTGCTGCACAAGCTTCTGCACACAAACGACGCAACTGACGGGGGAACAACCAGCGGAAAAAAGCTCGTAAGGGGTGTTTCACAGAACCGGGTGCAAACACATCATAGGGATCGGCAACTACTTCCACACCGTAAGGATAATGGTATTGCTTTAATAGAGGTCGTAAATGGCTGGCAACGTGAGAAGGAACGCGCATAATCACAGCATCACCAGGAGTAAAGGCATTTCTCACCGCTTGCTTTACCTCTCCCATGCGTAACAGGTACTGCTGGGGACCGATGTAATGGGGAATGGGGACAAATGTAACTTTTTTACCATCTACACGTTGCCAGTTAGGTGGAACTGATTTAACCTCCCACACCCTAGCAACTATACGCACACCATCAAAAACTTCTAGATAACGCTTCCAGAATGAATAGGGAAACATAGTCAATGTCCACAGTGTTCCGTCAGGAGTTTTGCGGAATCGATGTTCTAAAACGACAATTAAATTTATTTTGTGCTGTTGTTTATTTAATATATTTTTCATCACGGATTTACCTCGATTTATGAATGTTTTAAGTGATTTGATTTGATGGCAGATGATAATCTAAATATTTTGTGTGTTGATGTTCAATCTTGAAAGAATCTAGATTAATTATTTTTCGACGGCAACTCAGGAAAATTACTAAGATAGCCATGCCACTGTTTTTGAGTATAAAAAATATATAATTATCCGTATCTGCGACTAAAACTATAAAGCAAAAATTGACGAGCATTGGCAATAATAATAATCGGTCATCCCCCACTGACCACTTCATCAGCCAACGTCGCACGTATCCTACAACAATACCAAGAACAACAAATGCAAATGGCACTGCATAGGGACCAAAATTGAGCATGGTTTCACCTGCTAATCCATAGACTTTGGAAGAACTCCAGAGTTGGGGGTGATAAGTCCCTCTTCCAAATTGTGCTTCTGTACCCTCTAGCATTTTTTCTGGTGGTTTTTTAGGCATAATGGCGCTGGGTATAAACATAGTTAATGCTGGTAAATAAGTTCTGCCCCAGGCATATTCATAATCGCTATCATGGCGTGTGATTCTATAGAGTAAGAAAGCCTGAACATCGCTGCGTCCCAAGTCTTGTAAGGCTAAACTTTCCCAAGAACGCCCAGATTTCTCCTCTAACGCAGCACGGGCTGATTGTCCTTGTAATGCCGTATTGACTGCTTCAAATCCTCCGGTTTTAAAAAAACCATAAATGTACATAAAGAGGAGGAGAAAAACTAAGCCAATGGCAATTTGTTTTTTAGAAATTTGCCGCAGCCAAAAATGAATAATTCCTACTGCCCAAAATAATGCCCAAATTGTGTTGCTGCGGCTGCCTCTCAAACCACCAAAAATTAGTTGTAATCCCAGAAATATAATCAAAGCTATTATCTGTGCTGTCTTAGTTTGTAGCCGTTTTTTAGTTTGTGCATAAACAGCAAATGCCATCATTGATAAAATTGGAAAACTTTCAGAAATCAAGAAGACTATGCCCATACCTTGGAATTCATTTTCTCCTTCTCTCCTGGCAGCTCTAGTGGCAGCTGCAATATAATTTTCCAGACCGCCAAATTTTTGATATACCATTAGCTGTAAAATGGCAGAAATAATCAAGGCTATACAAACAATCGGCAAGAAACGTTGACGATCTAATTTCCAAATAATCTGTTTTGATTGATTTTTTGGCAGTTGACTAACCAGGTTGCGGGAAAAACGATAAACCAAAAGTCCCAAGAAATTGAGAATTGCCATTCCCCCAATCCAAATTCGCCAGTCATTTGGGGGCATAATATCTTCATCCATCCAAAAGTCTAAACTGACGTGCAGGAGGGGTGCTATGAAAAAGAAATGAAACCCTAATAAACCGATAATGCCTACGGGATCGAAAAGATTCAACTTCCCCCGGAACCAGTCAATGGCATCGATACCGATTAAAATGCCACACAAAGCTACTGGAATCACAAACCAATGCAAAAACTCCCCTGAAGTTTGCAGAAAGCAGAAGATAATCAGGATGCAGATAAAAACTGCCATCATTAAACTATCTGGATATATGGGGTGCCTTATCTTTTTGGGTAACCTCCTGCGGGAATATCGCCATTTCTGGAGTTTCATACAACACCCCCGCTAACTAGTTGTGCTTGATAAATGTTCTCTAAGTTCTGCACGGATGTTTCAATACTAAAAGGACTTTGTTTTACTAGTGCTAAAGCATAATTTTTAGTTATATTAGATACTTTTTGTTTTTGAGCGATAACTGTTTCTGCCCATACCTGTGCTGGCTGTGATAGCGATAATCTATTGATTAAGGGCTGGACTGTATTCACTTCCCTAGTAATTACATCCGTAAAAATACATGGTAGTCCTGCTGCTTGCGCCTCTAATAATACCAAAGGTAAGCCCTCGTGCAGAGACGGTAAGAGGAAAACATCCATTGCACCCAGCATCAGTCTGGGGACATCTGGACGAGAACCCGCAAAGATGACTTTATCCCCTAAACCCATCTGTAAAACTTGTTGACGGATTTTTGGTTGCAAGTAACCCTCTCCCAATAACAACAAGCGCATTTTCGGTTCTCGTTTGGCTATTTCTGCGGCAATTGCAATTAGGAATTGATGATTCTTTTGGGGGTGAAATCTGCCCACATGACCAATGACAAAAGCATCTGCGGGGATACCCAATTCAGCACGTACAGCTTGTGAATCGACAACATTCTCGAATGGTGTAAGGTCAATACCGTAGTAAAGAATCTGCCAGCGTGGGTCTGTTCCCCATTCAGCACCGAATAAGTCAGCTGCAGCTTTGCAACTGCATCCCAAACCCAGGGTAGCGTGTCGGGTAATCCAGAATTCTGTTAACTGACAATATAAGCGTCGATATAACCCCGCTTTTGCTTCCTGGGAGGAAGTATCATTATGACTGTGGGCAATGCACAAAGACACCCCTGCTTGCTTGGCTAACCGCAGGATATAGCCACTAAAGTGATGCACATGGCTGTGAACAATATCATAGGGACCATATTCTTCGAGGATTTTTGGGAAATTAGCAGCAAAAATCCACGGCAACCACCGTTGCAGAGGACAGGGAATAACCCGACTTCCCAAGGCACGAATTTCCTCGTCGTAAGCGCAAGGTTCTGGGGTCAGCACCAGAAAGTCCATATGGAAGCGATCGCGGTCAATGTGTCGCAAGATGTGCATTAACCAAGTTTCAATTCCACCCCTGACCATTCCCCCGACTACATGGAGAATGCGGATGGGAGGGTGTGCGATCGAGTTTTGATGACGATTTTCTTTAACTGCATGTTTTAATTTTGTAGAAGTACTCATTTCCATACCTCAGATCAATTAGTCACGAATATTTACTACTGCTTGAAAGTCAGAACCAAGCATATAATTGGTGCTATGGGGCTGATTTTCCAAGGAAAGCAAAACAGTCTCTAGTCCTTCAGATTGGGAATCTCGTTTTGCTCGAATGGCAATTGCAGCGGAATTTTGACCACTGGGAATCTGCACGGTACTAGCAATGGTTTGGTAATCTCTGCCATTTTCGGCTGTCCCCCGGATGCGATATTTCACCGTTAATGGTTTTCTTGCCCTGCCAGTGCGCGTAATCTGAAATTGCCCTACATTTCCCGATTCAGATGCATAGATATCGGTTGCTTTAATATTCACAATCGTGGGATTGCTACTGGTAAATTTCAAATCCACATACCGATTTTGAATATCAAAATAAGCATCTTGGGGATTTAAAACTTTCTTCCCTTGTATACGCAGGTTATCAAAGGTAATATTACTGATATTGCGTCGGGAATCGTACCCTTGAAAAACTGATTTGGCACCACCGCGATCGCTTACTGTCAGATTCTGGATGTAAACGTTTTTGATGTGACCCAACTTCCCAGGAGATGATTCGGGTTGCCAGTCAGCAGTTTTAATACGCCATTGAAATAAACCTGCTGACTTGTCTGTTTGTTTGGCATCCAGGATGTCTTCTACCCGGATGTTTTTCAAGTAGATATTCTCAAAATTTGCTCCGGTCATGGGCCAGAAGCCAGACAGTTCGTTCGCATACACAATATCAATATTTTCATATGTAATATTACTGATGAGTTTCTGTTTGGTGGTGGTGCCGATTTTGAATCCATTACCTCCGTAAAAGACGGCATTTGTCACATTAATATTTTCGTTATTTTGAATCTTACCTTGGCGATCGCCACCATGGGAGGTAGCATCATCTGTACCTTGATAAAGGACATCGTTGATGGTGATATTCCTAGAAGACCAGAAATCAAAGCCGTCAGTATTGAGAAATTCTGGTTGGGGATTGGCTAAGATTTTGACATTATCAATGTGGACATTATCGGCATAGGATATCCAAACATTAGCTACCGCTGGGTCTTTGACGAGGATGTCTTGTAAGCGAATATTTTTGGCATTTTTAAGCAAGATTAAACTATACCATCCCCCTCGAGGACGCCAATAAGAACCGTTACCATTGATAACACCACGTCCAATAATATTTACATTTTGGGCATTTTCAATCTGAATTAAACCCCGTCCATAGGAAGGATATCCATCTGTTGTTGCTGCAATTACAGCCCCTGGGGCTAAATAGAGGGTAAGATTACTCTTAAGATTAAGTTGTTGGGTTTTATATATCCCAGGGGGAAAATATAAAATACCACGACGTGCAGCAACTTCATCTATGGCTGTTTGAATGTTGCTAGTTACATCTTTTTTGCCTGTATTATCTACCTGGTATTTAATAATATTTGTTACCTTAACATCCCCCAATTGAGGAGTTTTTTCTTCTAAGGGTTCTGCAATAATAAATAATTTTTCATCCAAGGAATTGACTTTATGCAAAATCAGCTTCCTGGGAACTGTTAGGGAAAAAGAAATTTTATTTCCCTGATGTTGTGATTTGAGGTTATAACTTTGAGGACTAAGAGTATATTTTTTCACCCTTTCTTTGACTTGAATTTCCATCTCAACCTGACCCGCAAAGGCAAATTGGACATAGCTGAGGGAGTTATATTTTTCCACAAATACGGGTTTGCCATTCACAGTCACGGTATAGTTACTGCTGGCTTTGGCAGAAGCAGGATGGGGATAGAACTTAACTAGGCTTTCCCTTAGGGTACTTTTCATAGATAAAACATGAGCGCTAAATACAAGTGCGATCACCAGAGAAATCAGTAACAATTTCCACAGACTAATTCTGTTGTTCCACCAGTACATGTGGTGTATCAATTTTGTGTAAGGCATGGACTATCACCCCCAAACTAAAACCTACTTGGACAATTGCTGCTAGAATCAGAGCGATCGCAGCTCCTTGTAGTCCCCAAATGGGAATCAACCACAAACAAGCGAGTGCTGACGTCCCTGTCACCGCAGTAAATAAGGGCATTTGGATACGAAAGTACCTAGCAGCGGTCATTCCATAACCCAGGAAGGAAGCCACATAGCCGATACCAGCAGCTACCATCAACCAAACAAACAAATTTGCTTGCTGGGCATATTCAGGTCGATAAACAAGGGTGAGAATTTGCCGACCTGCAACCATAGCCAGCAAGATAGCCATTCCACCCAGAAAAGCACCAACTCCCACTAGCTTGACAAGTAGGGTGCGGAATGCAACCCTATTCCCTGCGGCATAGTATTTTGCTAATCGAGGACTAGCTGATTGTCCCAGAGCATTGACTATCATGTTTCCTGCTACCATCAGGTAGGCGATCGCTGCAAAAATGCCCAGTTCCCGTTCACCCAAATAACCAGCGATAATGTATCGAGGAATATCAGTGTTTAGGGAAATCAACATCATTACGAAACCCATTGGTAGGGCAAGCCACACTAATTGAGAGAGGGTTTTTAGGTGCCACCGAGGGTATAATCTCCTGCTTTGCAAATTACTGCTGCTGAGGATATATATGCCACTACCAATGTCATAACCAACTAAAACCACAGCCCAGGCACAGACTAAACCCAATACACCCCACACCAAATTACCTGATATGTACACCCCCATGCCTAGGAAAAGGAGGGAGAGAGGACCTTTAATCATCAGCGACATTGCCATGCGATCCATGCGTTCGTGCTGCTGAATCAGTCCGTAAAATACATCGCTAATGGACTCGAATGCCTTGGCTAACCCCACTAACAAAATAATTAACGATGTTTTCCAGGCATATCCAGATATGAGGGAAATGACTGCAATTACTACTAAACCCAGACTAGTACTTAACAACCTTAGCCCCAAGTAATCACTAAACAAATATTGCTGTTTAGCATCCGTTGCTTGGACTGTTCTCAGTTGCAAATTAGTAAACATAATCACGGGTGCGGTAATAGCCAAACCCAAGGTAAACTTACCTACCATTTCCGGACTTCCAAGCTTAGCTAACACCACAAGCATTCCCCACTGGCAACCTGCATAAATGGCATTACCAAGAAATGTCCAGGAGAAATTACGACGTAATGTTAGTGGTTGGCTGTGTTGCATATTTCCAAGCATCCCTGTTTTCAGAAATTATGGCGAGCAAATTATTTTGATGCCGATAGAAAGCTATATTGCAAGTCTTTGAGACTGCCTACACCCTTCTCGGTTCAAGCCTTCCTAAAATACTGACCACATTTTTGTCAGCACCAACAGTTATATTTTTAGACACAGCAACAGGCAGATTATTTTGCAAATATTGTGGTTGATATCCCGGCACTATTTGCTCAAGTAAAAATCGAATCGAATTGATATCATTTTTTGTTGCTGCTTTACACAAACTATCTACAATTGCCCCTAAATTGCCTGGAATTATACCACTGGCATTTTTGACAACAAATAGTTTTTCGTGTTCAGTTGGTTCGTATTCTTCTCCTTCAATCAACAATTCTTCAAATAATTTTTCCCCTGGTCTTAGTCCTGTAAAGGCAATTTCAATGTCTTTATTGACTTCGTATCCTGACAGACGAATCAATTCTTCTGCCAACTCAACAATTTTCACTGGTTCACCCATATTCAGCATTAATACTTCTCCACCATGACCAAGTACCGCTGCTTGCAAAACCAGTTGTACTGCTTCGGGGATGGTCATAAAGTAACGGCGAATTTCCGGATGAGTCACTGTAACTGGACCACCTGCGGCAATTTGTTTTTGGAATGTCGGAACTACGCTGCCACGACTACCCAAAACGTTACCAAAGCGCACAGCTACATAAGAATTACCGCTTCCTCTTGCCGCTTGCAGCACTAACATTTCTGCAATTCTCTTACTTGCCCCCATGACATTCGTGGGATTCACAGCTTTGTCTGTGGAAATCATCACCAAATGTTTAACGTTATATTCCTGTGCTAAATTCACTACATTTCGTGTACCAATGACATTATTAGTAATAGCTTCTGGGGAATTTAATTCCATCAAAGGAACGTGTTTGTGTGCCGCTGCATGGAAAATTACATCTGGTCGAAATTGCTCAAATGCTTCTTTTAATCGTTCCCGAAAACGAATATCAGCAATAAAAATAACCAGGTTCGGGCTGTACCCTTGGGTTGTATTTTCTTGTTGCAGTAATAATAAAACTTGGTTTAATTCCTGTTGAATATTGAAGATGGAATTTTCTCCATGTCCTAAAAGCATCATTTCAGCAGGTAGACACTTGCAAATTTGACGGCACAGTTCGCTACCTATAGACCCACCAGCACCTGTAATTAAGACTTTTTTACCTTGCAGAAATTCCACAACTTTTTCAATCTCAGTCTCTACAGGTTCCCTTCTCAATAAGTCCTCAATTCTGATATTGCGAATACTATCTAGACGTACCCGACCATTGAGGATTTCATGTATTCCTGGTAAGGTGTTAGTCTGAATACCACTAGTCCTGCAAATATCGAGGATTTCCCGAATTATTCGTCCTGCCACCGTTGGCATGGCAATAACTGCTTTATGAATGTGCAGAGATTTGCTAATCTCAGGAATTTGGAAGCGATTCCCGACAACAGGAATATTACGAATTCGTAAGTTTAATTTATGGGGATCATCGTCAATAAAAGCAATAGGATGAAAACCTAATTGAGGATTTCTTTGCATTTCTTCTACTAGGGAAACCCCCGCACTACCAGCACCCACTATTAGCACTCGCTCTTGGGGCTGACATTCTATCTCTGTTTGTTTCTGACAGATTCTGTCTATAACCCTGACACTAAAACGGAGTCCCACAATTGCAATAAAAGCAAGCAAACCGTCAATCAATGGTAGAGACTTTGGTAATTTAGATATGAGCGGATTTGGGATGTGAGAAATCACATCAAATAAGAAACTTTGGATGACAATTGCTGCCACCATCAATATCCCTATATGTGTGAGTTCTTCCATACTTGCGTAACGCCAGTAACGCTGATAAAAACCACAACACCACAAAACAGTGACTTTAACTGTTAAAAATAGAATTGCTGCGTACACAATTTCATATTTGTATGTCTCGAATAAGGCAAAATTACCATCATGACGTAGGAGCAATGCTAAAAATGGTATTATCAAAAAAGCAAGGATATCAATAATAAACCAATGCCGATTTCTCAGCTTAATGATTTTGATTAAAAATAGATGAGTACTGGCTTTTAGTAACCAGTTATAAAAACACAATAATGCCTTCATAAAACTCTCCTTTGGCAGAAGAAGTACAACCCGATTCAATACTTCTCGATTCAGGAAAATCACAGAAAAATCAATGGATTAAAACCTGGAAATGTCTGTGTTTATTGTTTCCACAAAGGGCTTAACCGAATAGTATTGCAACTGCTTAAATTGGATATTTTTCTATAGGATTTTAATCTAAGTGCTGTTAGCCATAACAAAACCTAAGCCAAGCTTTGAATTGTGAAGCTTAGAGCTTAAACAGTTATTTAACAATATTTAGACATCCTATAGTTGTCTATCTGCAATCGTCATTCAGAAAATTATTTCTCGTAGTTACTTTATTCCTCCTTTAATCAGAGGTTATTTTGAAACTCCTAACAAACACATTTTAAAACCCTTATAGGGCAAAGCTTTTAGCCAAACAAGAAAAATGTGTTTGTTTCATTCGTTGCTAGCAGCGATTTTCGCCGCTAGTGGGAGGCTCACATCTTGCCCCTTCTCAACAAACATTAGGGGGGTAGTATCCACCTGAGAAAGCAATAAGCTTTATAGACTACCAGTCTAGCAATAGTTATGTAGCGCAAGATATGAACAAAGGCGCGATTATTTCTTAATTAAAGAATTAAACCTCAACTAAAAAACCGGCGGATAAGCCTCTGTATGTCTCTGCAAGGTCTTTGCAGATTGTTTATAATTTGGCTTACACTTTCATTTCTATCACTGAATTAATAACAAGAATAACTACACTTATCATTTTTTTACACAATCAGTTTTTTTGTTTTCTTTTTTAAAGATTGTGTGAAGCTATTTAAGTATTACGACGCTTAATTTATAGCTTCTGTAAAGCTATAACTATTCAAGGATAAGTAGGTAGGCATCATTAAATGTAAGATAGAACCTCACCCCCTTCCCCTCTCCTTTTCCCCCTCTCCCATTGGGAGAGGGGTTAGGGGTGAGGTTTTATATTTAATTTGACCCAGTTACTTATTAAAAATGTTATAGGAATCCGATTTAATTTTTGAAAAAACTCCGTACATCTGAAGAGTCTCAAAATTCAAGTTAGTGTTTTGGATAAATCATTCAAACTTTCGTATCTTGATTTTCTGCAAGGATGTAGAGGGATGTAACCCGCATTTCTCACAAACTGATTTGAGAAGATGATTTGACAGTTAAAAGGTGAGTTTTTTTTTTAAACAAGAAAAACTTTTAAGGTTGGCAAGGTAAAATTTGATGAAAGTTGCCAAAACTTTGCTGACTCGTCTGATTAAATATGGTTAATTCATTTAACTTTTCATGAAAAAACCGACTGTATCTATCATCAGTCATTTCAAGAACTATTTAAAGTTGAGGTTTACAAATTAATTAGCCTAAAAAATATGCTGATTAATTTGTCATTTTTCCAAACGTATAATTGATGATTATCTTAAGTTGATGAAGAGTAACATACTGTCGTTTTTACTTTGGGGCGTTCGTCGTGTTCAAACCCTTATTCTGTAAGGCTTCTGTGGTTGGCGATCGCACTCTTTGTGAGAAATGCGGGTCAAGGCTTTTCTGTTGCTGGAAAGCAAGATGTGAATGATAAGCGTAGTCAATTAGTTATAAAATTCATCAATTTGGTAGTAGAACTACTCCCTTCTCGTTCTAAGATTACCTATAAAAATTTCTCCCCCTCTTCCCACTCTTCCCCCTCTTCCCACTCTTCCCACTCTTCCCCCTCTTCCCCCTCTTCCTCCTCTTGGTAGTCTCACTCAATTCGGTAATCTTCTAGCGGGAGGGGAGTAAACCCATTATCGAGCCCAGTGGTTTGACGTACTCCACACACTCCCTTCGAGAGGAAGCAGGAAGAAAATGCTTGGTAATTCTTAGCATTGTTGTATCGGATTTTCAAAATACTCCTGCAACCATTCTTCCAACACAGCACTCATGTCCTTCAACACACTTGAATTCAAAGAAATATGAGATGTTTGCTGACTCCAATTTGCCAGTGCTATCAGCAAAAACTCACAAGCTTTGGCAAGTTTACGAGAAACAGTATATTGCTTCATATCAAATTGTTGCCCAATTTGCTGCTGGGTAAGTCCTTGACCGTAATATAGCTGTAGTATTTGCTGCTCTTGTGTTTGCAGTTGCTTAAGTGCTAATACTAAAACGTTGTGGAGTTGAGTTTTTTGTGCTTCTCTTTCCTGGGTTTCTTCCTCAGCAATAATTTCCTTCAGTAAAGATTCTTGTTCGTCCAGCAGATAATCTCCCAGTTCACCGGATTTTTTTCCTGGTTTTGGTTGATTGAGGGAACTTACCTGGGGATACAAGTAATGACGCACCCATTTTACACACTGTGTGAGCCAGTGTTCTATGGTTGCTGGACTGCATTCTTGTCCTGGTGAACTCAGTTGACTGTAGCGTTCGCTGTTGTAAAGTTGAGCGATCACATTCCAAGTGGCTGGATCTGGTGCAGAAAGTTGCTGTGTATCTGCTGTGTGTTTTGGTGTGTAAAGGGTTTTGAAACAAGTCCAGGCTAACCAATAGCGTTCAATTTGGTTGGAGGTGACACCAGCATTAGTCAAGGATTTTTCTAGGCGCTTTTGACTCAGTCTATGTAGCAACGCCCAATCGCTGCAAAAATCCACTTCTTGGCGTTGGCGTAGGGTATCTATGATTACACCCCTAAAAGTTGCACTGGCGTAGCTTTTGAAGCTAAAACCTTGCTGGGGTTTAAATCCTTTCAAGACTTTATCAATTTCTGCGATCGCAATTTGAAAGCAGTCTGATAATCGATGCCGTGTATTCGCCAAACTATTGACAATCTTTTGGGCTGACCAGTAACAAGTTTCTTGTAAGTAAGCTGACAGATGCTCCCTTGCCAAACTATGGGATTGCTGGAGCCACAGCTTATACCAATATATTGCCCAAAAATTCTCCGAGCTTTTTGAGTCTGGTAACTGTTTTAAGCCATTTTGCATACTGCGACGCAAACGTGGAACCCATACCCAACCCCTTACCCGGTCTTCTGCAAATTCCAGAAAAGTGGAAAATAGCTCTATGATGGTTTGACGAGGATGCATGAATTATACCAATTATTGGTTAGCAATCAGCATTTATTCTGAATTTATCAAGTTTTTGCGTGATTTGTCTGCACTTGTCAAGAATGACAAGATGTGTGAGCCCTGTTTAGATCCCCGACTTCTTATAGACGCGTTAGCGGCTTCCCGTAGGGTAGAAGTCGGGGATCTGTTATCGCTTACTTCTTTCAAACCCTTATTTTTTCATGGATTTAGCCTCGGCTATCCCAGTGTGTTCATTATCCCTCAAAACTTTTACCAAAAGCCCTCTGAAAACTGCATAAAACTAAAAAACCAACCTATTAAATAAATGGAAGGGTTAAGACCTTTCCCTCAAGAAAAAATCTCGGAGAATATCCAAGCAACAGAGAGTTGAAAATCACAGGTTTTGGCAGATTATCCGCAGGTTTAAATAAGTTGGTTAGGGAGGAGGAAGTAAAATGTTGACTCGTAACCATCACGAACACTTAGATTTCGTAAAAATTGTTTATTCCAAGCAAGTCATCCACGGTAAATTACAACTAATTCCTTTAGAACTTTATGCTGATGGAACCCTTAAGCGTAGTGCATAATTACAAACTCTAAATCCAGGGTAGTCAATAAATAGACCCTGGAAAATTTTTATTTAAACTTTTGTAAATTCACCTCTTCAAAATGCATTAAATTTGGGAATAAATAGTTATAACCAATTCCCAACTAATACAAAAGGTGCCCAATAGTAAGGTAATTTGTAATTGGTATTTGGTTCCTCTTGCAAAAGATAAATTTGGGCACGACGCAACGCTTCCGCTTTTGATAACTGGGGATTATCTTTTAATTCTTGATAGAATTTCACCATTAAATTAGCAGTAGAAGTATCATCTACTCGCCACAAAGTTGCTAGGGTAGAACGTGCCCGAGAACGGACTGCAATTCCCGCTAATCCCAATGTGGCGCGTTTGTCTCCTGCTGCGGTTTCGCAAGCACTTAAAGTTAATAATTCAATGGCATTAGCTTGACTAGGGTCACGTTTCTGAAGTATTTCATCAAAGTCTTTAGCTTTTAGTAAGTTATCCCAAAGAAGAATAAAGGTATTTTCTGCATTGGAGCTGAAATTACCGTGAGTTGCAACGTGAATTACAGAAAAAGGAACTGATTCAATTTTATTTTCCAAGTTGGCTTTGGTAAATGTGGTATTGAATAGCTTTTGTGTACTGGGAATTTGTGATTGAATTTGTGCAATTTCCTGGGATACATTATTCAGCGCGGCAAATGTTCTTGCTTCTAGTTTACGCGCTTCACTAACACCACCAAGCAAGAGAATATTTAATTTTTCCTCTGTGACAGGTTCTGGTTCTAATAATTGTAATCCAGGACTAAGAGTGAGAGCATATTTTTCTATTAAATATTTATTACCATCATCAAGAGCTGCAATGGGAATATTTTGCAAGGGGAAATCAAGAATAAATACTAAAGTCTGCACCTGACTCTTTGTTAATTTAGGTTCAGCTTGGCGAAGTAACCAGTCATAAGCTTGTTGAGACAATTTGGGGAATTTTACCGAGGGTTTAGGCTGTGTTAATTCCTCCCGCATTTGATTCAGGGTAGTTTCTACTTCACCTTGGGAAACCCTAGTTCTATAGTGCAATAAATTGGGATTTTTCGGCAGTTTAAGAATTACTTCCAAGCGTTCTGGTAAAGCGATGGCATAAATTGCAGCAGTTGGAGTTGCAGCTGTGTCTATAATTGTGTCCAACTGTTCTGGTCGAGTTTTTAAACAAGCATCCTGAAAAAAGTTGTTCAGTTCTGCTAACTGCAACCCTTCAATAACTGTACGTGCTTGCTGGAGATTTTTTTGAGGTGGTTTTTCTGGTTCTAAGAGTAAGTCAACCAATTGGCGATATACCGGTTCCACTTCCTCCCGAAAGTCAAACTGGATATCCGGGTTCAGGGTAACCAAATCACCCCGTAAAGTTTGCAGAGAATTCACCGCTTGGGAATAAGCTGCAATTGCTCCGGTTTTATCCCGTTCTTTTAACAGTCTTCCCAACTGCCACTGCCACTGATAAGCTATTTCTAATGCTTGAATTTGTTGAGCTAAATTCAAGGCTTGCTCGGTATAATTACTCGCATTTTGCCAATCTCCTGTTTGCTCATAAAATTGACCCAAATTACCGAGAGCATAGGATTGAATCTGTTTATCTTGCAGTGTTTTTGCTTGCTGTGCTGCTGTATTTAAAAGCTGAATCACTTCCTGAGTAATTGAACCAGAATCAGAGGATAACTGCTGTGGGATTTCCGCTTTTTCAGGACAAATGGGAGCTTGATTTCTCAACTGCAAACATATCAAATTCTTTGCCAAATTAATTTTAGCAACCACAGCCGGACGACCAGAAGGTAAACTATATAAAGAGTCCCGAATTGGTTTCCACAGACTTTCTGCTTGACTCCATTGTTTCTTCTCTAAATGCAAGCCAAGTTGGTTTAATTGAGCTTGAATTTTCAACTGGGGAAATTTAGCTGCTATGGTTGCTGCTGCTTGATAAGCTTTCATAGCTGCATCAGTATTTTTACGGGCACGGGCAGTATTACCTAAGCTCAGGAGAATTGCAGCCTGTTCTTGATTCAGTCCTGATGCTTTTGCTACTCCTAAAGCCTGTGTCAAAATATTCTCAGACTGTTGCAACTTTCCTGACTGTCTCAACAAATCACCTAAAGTCCGCAAACCAGTTACCTTGAGACGGGAATCTGGTTGATTTTCCAGAGTTTGCTTAATGTTGGTGAATAACTTTTTAGCTTGATGATAAAGTCCGAGCGATCGCATTGCTTGTGCTTGGTTGATTTGGCTACCCAATACACCCTCAGCATCACCAGCCTGTCTGTAAACAGATTCAGACTCTTGCCAAGTCTTTAAGGCTGCTTCTGCGGCATCCTGAGAGGATTTACCCCTAATTAATTGTAAACGCCCTTGAGTATTTAACACCTGGGCACGGACGCGATTTACTTCTTTGGGGGATGGCTTTCCTTCCTTTGCCAACAAAGATAAACTAGTATCAATTGCTGCTTGTGCTTCTTGCCATTCTCCGAGTTGTTGCGTAGCTAAGGAGATAAAGCTATATGCCAGTGCTTCATTCAAGGTATCCCCAACTGCGCCATAAGATTGTTGTGCTTGTTGCCATTCCTGTTTTGCTGCCAGGAACTGTCCAGTATCATAGTATTGCTTACCCGTTTGCATCAACACCATTTCCTGATTCTGGGCAGGTGGCTGAGTAGCGATTAATACTGGTTGATGCATTCCTAGGCTGAGTAACAGCGCTAAACTAGCGATGAGGATATATAGAATACTTTTTTGGGTTTTGGATTTTGAAAAGCAGATAATCCGTTGGTAAAAACGGATAATCCGTTGGTGATTTTGGATTCTATTTAGCTGAAACAGGCATTTCATCATAGACATCCTCTAATAATTATTAATAGAATAATCAATAAAAAATTGCGTTCGCTCTACAATATCAATCAAGTTCCAAACTCAGTAAACTGACGCACATAGGGTTCGTGAAATGCCAAAATAATATCTTGTTTGGGTACTCCCATTTCTACCAATCGATTGGCGATTCCTTCCTCAGTACCATCATGTTGAATCCAAATCTTTCCATCTTTAATATCGAGATGTAAAATACAGCCAAAATCGCGTTTATTACCACGCCAGCCGACGTAGAGTAATTGATAATGGTCTTGCTGTTCGTCGAAGATTGTTTGCACCTCATACTCTTCGGCATTTCGTTGCATTGAAGCTTGCTTTTGCCGTTCGGAAAGAAGATGTTGAATATATTGCCGATATTGTTCTACAGCCATTGGCGAATAACCTCCTGTTGCACATCGTAAATCATCAATCGCAATTGATATTTTTCAACTGCCGATGCAATAAATTTGCGTTGAAAAAAACCTTCATAAATCGGTACGCGAACTGCTAAATAAAGTTGGCGTTCGGGTTCAATTTGTTCTAAAGCATCCCGATAGTTTAAAAACTGTCCCAAAGCAGTATGAAACTCTGAAACATTTGATGGACTAATAAAACTTTTAATTTCCACCGCAATTTTTCTTCCCTCTAATTCTGCTGCTAAAAGTTGCTCTGCAGCTAAATCAATTTCAAAATCTACATCATCCACATTAATTTCATAAGGATCAGCTGTAATCTTCCAGCCATCTTTTTCTAAAGCATTTCTGACAATATTATGAAATCTATCTTTTGCCATAGGAGTTTACTGTACTAAAAACTAGGCTGGTTAAAGGTAGATAATACAAAAAAGGTAGAACCAACATCCAAGAGGAAAACAGAAATTATTTAAAGCACTCCTTTTAAATTCATTTTCCAGAAAATATCTGCCTTGGGTTGCGCTTTGCTCTACCCAACCTACGCAATCTAATTGTAACTATTTTGGGTTTTGGATTTTCAAAAACGGATAAGGGTGCATCCCAGTTTTTATTATTCGATGAAATAATAAAATTTAACATGTCATTGCGAGGAACAAAGCAATCGCAATGGCTGGGATTGCTTCGTCGTTCCTCCACCCTTCGGGAACGTCTTCGACGAACGCAATGACGCAAGATTGTGATATTTTGCAAAAGTGGGATGCTCCCAACGGATTATCCGTTGGTGATTTTGGATTATATTTAGAATAAACAGGTGTTTCATAAGCTGTAGCCTCAAGAACCATCCCGTAACAGTTGACAATCCAACGGATGCAACCATACTCCTTGGGGAGTAATCTTCGCGGGTGAAGCAGTCAGTAACACCTGTCCATCCCCAGTCACCACAAAACCTTGAGCCTCCACAATTCTTTCTGGTTTGCTTTTTTGTGCCCTTTGTACACCCCTGATGGGAGCAACGCTTTGTGTAGAAGGCTTGGGGTTGGGACGATGGCTGCTGGTAGGTAAACGCAAATCATCCCAAGGTACAACAGCGCTTTGGGGTTCGTTGGGAGAAGGTGTTATCCCACCCTTACCAGTGATGATAAATTGGCTACCCCGTCCCAAAGTACAGAAGTCCTGGCGAATGAGTTGGGATGCATCTACGATGTCGCTGGGTAACTCCGTTAATCCACGGTTTGGGTCTGTATCTGGGGTATTGATGGCTACTGTACCTTGGCTACTCACAGAAGGGTTATTCTGTGAAATCGCCGTAATGTCACTCGTAGGTAAGCGGCTGGGGTCTAGTTGATTCGCGTCATCAGTGCCTAACAATGTCACCAGTTCTTGTCGGCTACGGGGTACAAACCCAAAGATGCCTTGGGCAGTAATTATTACTTCTCCCCCCTTACCGTTGAAAGCATTCGCTGTGATATCGTTATTTTCCTTGGGAACGGTGACAAGGAAACCGTCTTTAGCATTGATTGTGATTTTACCACCATCGCCACCTGCACCTGCTGTACCTGCGGTTGTGGAGATGCGACTATTATTCCGCATTAGTAGCAGCTTGTTGAGGTCAATGTTTATATTGCCACCTTGGTTGCTGGTAGTTTCCGCAGATACAAAAGCTTTATTGTCCAGGGTGAAGGAATCGGTTCCTAGTTGAATGTTACCTGCTTGTCCGCTTCCCTCGCTGTTCACTCCAATTCCGGCTGCATTATTCACGGAGAGTAATGGAGTTTTAATGTCAATGCTGCCTCCATTACCCACAGAATCAGCAGATACTGAACTAAAAACACCACTGGGATTCCCATCCCTTCCAACTCCGTCCAAGGAGATGTCATTGGTAGCATTAATCTTCACAATACCTGCATTTCCGTCAGCAGAAGTGTCTGTTGAGATACGACCACCATTTTTGACCGAAAGCGATCGCGTCTTGACTTCAATATTGCCTCCATTACCTGTTGCTCCGGAGAGAACTTGAGCTAAGATGCCGCTATTTAGACGATAAGATGGATATCCTACTGAAGCATCGCCAGTAATCTCTACAGAATCTGAGGCATTCACAGTCAAATTTCCCCCATTTCCATCAGCGACAGTAGATACTGATAATTGCCCACCATCTCGTAAGATTAGCCATTGTGTATTAATTGTGAGATTACCACCATCTCCCGTAGCTCTCAGCCCCCGAATGCCAAGATTACTTCTGGTTCTTAACCAACTGCTAAATTCACCATTTGGTGATGTGCCAGTGATTTCAACTAACTCGGAAGCATTCACCGTAAGATTCCCACCCCGTCCATTGCCGGACGTACCTGCTGATGCCTGTCCCCCATCCCGAATAAGTAACCGTTTGGTATTAATATTCAAGTCTGCGCCATCAGCGGAACCTTCAGTGTCGCTAAACAATCCGCTGGATAGATAATTACCCTCCGCATCAATTTTTGTTCCAATCAACTCTACAGACTCAGAAGCATTGACAGTTAATTTTGCAGCCTGCCCTTCAGCAGTGTTGTTACCCGACGCTGCTACTGCTCCATTCCGCATCACTAATTTCCTTGTGTCAATTTTTAGCTCACCACTATCTCCTTGCCCATCATTGCCGCTAAATAAACCTGTTGCCCTTTCACCATCCACTCCTACTAACTCCACAAACTCCGAGGCTTTCACCGTCAAATTGCCTGCGTTTCCTTCACTTCCCTGAATTCCACCGGATGCAATTTCTGCCCCATCCCGAACAGTTAATCTTGTTGTTTCAATTTTCAAGTCACCAGCATTTCCAGTTCCAAGAGTTGATGTAAACAAGCCTGTGAAAAGATTTGAGACACCAATTAACTCTACTCCATCAGAAGCTACAACTGTTAAATTTCCTGCTTGTCCTTGACCAAAAGTACCTGTTAAAATTATTCCTCCATCCCGAACAGTCAACTTCCCAGTTTTAATGGTCAAGTCTCCAGCATCACCAGCACCCGCTGTTCCAGCTTGTAAAAAGCTTGTTCCAGTTAACTGCACTGATTCAGAGGTAGTGATATTCAAATCTCCCCCACGTCCCGAACCCAATGTGTTGCTTGCAATAACTGCTCCATACCTCAAGGATAGTGTCCGTCCTCGAATATTGATATTACCGCCTCTACCTGCTCCATACATACTACTGCCAACAGCAGAACCGTTAGCCAGAGAAATAGCTTCATTAGCTGTTAAATGAATATTCCCAGCATCACCAGTAAGCGAAGTAGTATTTATTGCTCCAAAACTAGTGAGAGTGATATCACCACGGGAGTCAATAAAGATATCACCACTGTTACCAGAAAAGATTCTACCTCTACTGTCATTTGTAAAAATTGACCCAACTTGAATCGCTCCACTAGTCGCAGCATTTGGCTGGTACTGATTCGTTAAAAAGACCAATCCATCCGGCTGATCAACGCTGACCCTACCAATATTAATATCAGCCGTGGGTGTGGTATTAGAAGCAAAACTCAGTCCCCTGGGAGTGGAACTACCTGTCAAACCTAAAGGACTACCAATGGCTGTGGTTCCCGCACGAACATCCAAAGTAGGTTTACTACTACCGTTAATTGCAACTGTAGTCACTCCATCGGATAAAGTCACAGTTTCATTGATAAAATCCGATGTATCCGTACCATTAATGGTGACACTGCCAAGATTGACTGAACCCCCCGCAAAAATATGCAGGGAAGCACCTCTGTAAGTGTCGAAACTCACATTACCATTAGCACGAATAATGGGGTCATTAGGACTCCACAAATTCCCCAAACTTCCATCCAACTGCTCAATGCGAAAACTCCCCCCACTCCAAAAGTGAACATCCCCACCCACCGAGTTAGCACTTCGCAACACCATATCCCCACCAGAGAATAAGCCACTGTGGGGATGATTCAAAGCAAAAATATCTACTCCTTGATTCCCCTGAACCACCATATTTCCCCCAGCCGCAGCGATGAAGGGAGTTGCAGCACTATCTCGAATGCGTAGGGTATCCTGTGCTTGTAAATTTAAGTCCCCTCCAGCAAGAAGTTGACCTTGCAAGTTAAGATTATTACCTGCCAAAGTCAAGTTTTGCCCCACTACCAAATTGCCTTTGTTAACAATATTTCCCGCCGGATTTTGACCATACTGCAACCCTGGTGTCAGATTAATCTTCAACAATGGCGGTGCTTGGGGATTCGTTGCACTAAATTCACTACCATCAGGAAACACAAAACTATTCGCTGTGGAAACCACAAAGGAACCATTCACATCTAACCGGGCATTCTCTGCAAAAATTATCCCATTGGGGTTAAGTAAAAACAGATTTGCACTACCGTCTACACCCAAGGTTCCCAGAATATTTGAAACATCCTTACCCGTAACTCTACTGAGGATATTCTCTATGCTGCTGGGGTTGGCGAAGTATACGCGCTGTCCTTCATTAACATTGAATTCCCGGAAACTGTGGAATAAATTCTCTCCGCGAGTTGCCCCTCCTTGAATCAGTTCTGCGGGAAGACCTCTAATATTGCTGCTAGAATTCACCACCGAACGCTCATTACCTAGGGTGTCATCGACCACAATTTGGGCAAAAGCAGGGCTACAAGGGTAAATTCCCCATACTCCTAACGCCAGGAGTAATCCCAGGGAAGGGAATATCCTATGGTTTCGCCCTTGAGGGGACTTGGTAAACCTCACACCATTAATCATCAGCACACCTCCTGTGGGTTATGGAGATGCGACCCTACTTTTATTTATGACATAAAAAGCACACGGGATAACAAGTGCGAATAATTACTTAACAAAGGCGATGTGCGCTCACCTTGGGTTTTCAGTAATTACTCTTTGTCCGGTAGAAGATTATCTGTAAAAAAAACTGCAAATAACCCAGAGAAATATTAGCTAATTTAAGAGCGGGAAGGAACTAATCTCACAAAGTATACAAAATATTAAGTTTGTTTGCTAACGCTACCCAAATGTGCATAAGGCTTGGCAAGTCAACCTACGAGTTAAGTGAAATAGTAGGTAGAAAACGACTCTGTATTTGAGTCACTGACAAGTTTAAGTTTATTTTTCAAATTTCTAATTAGGAGGGAATCATGTTAAAACCAATTGAACTATCTCTGGAACAAGAATTCAACATCCGTGCATTTGAAACCCAGGTGCAACAAATGAACCGGGAACAGGCTCAAGAGTTTTTAGTCCAACTCTACCGACATATGATGGCACGGGAACAGATGTACAAAGAGTTGATCAAACAGGAATGGAATTTATAATCAAGTTTTGCTGTCAATTAGCCCGGATGATTTCATTCTTCCTCTATAAGCCAGGGAATCAATTCCCTGGCTTATTGCTTTGTTGGTTAAAATGATGACTTACAGCATTTTCAATTATGCCTCATTAACCCCTCGGAATCAATTCCGAGGAACTGATAAACAAAGTCTGATAAATCATACTAGGTAAGGTTTTCAGTACATTTTAGCAACCCCACTGCCAAGAAAATTTTTAAGTTATGTTAAGAAAAACCCTCCTGAGTGCATAAAAACCAGAACTTAATCGAGTTGTAGTCAGAGTGAATTCGGTAAGTGTTTATTTTCACTCAACCATTAACTACAACTCATAGGAGAAATAAAATGACGAACTATTATCATGGCACTCCTGGTCCTGACTACTTTAAAGCATATCAAAATGATTTCCTTGGAATCGTCAAATGGTGGGAATCATGGAAAATGTACGGTGCTGGAGGTGATGACACTCTCATTGGCGGAGGGATAGATGACACAATTGATGGTGGTTCAGGCAATGATCGCCTATATGGTCTCAGTGGACATGACAGAATTTATGGCGGTAGTGGCAACGACATAATTTATGGCGGTAGTGGCGATGATACCACGAATGGTGGGGATGGCGACGACACCCTCAGCGGCGGTAGTGGCAACGACAAACTTTATGGTTATGGTGGCAACGACAAACTTTATGGTTATAGTGGCAACGACAAACTCTATGGCGGCACAGGTAGCGATATCCTTGATGGTGGCACAGGCAAGGATAGCATGTATGGTGGCACAGGCGACGACAAGTATTATGTGCAGAATTGGAGGGACGAAGTTGTTGAATATGATGGTGAAGGAACTGACACGGTTTACTCTTACATTAATTACGCCCTAAGCCCAAACGTAGAAAATCTCAGTTTGTTGAATAGAGCTTCTAGTGGATATGGTAATACCAGAGATAACACCATCCGTGGTAACGACTATAATAATTACCTCTATGGCTATGGTGGCAAGGACTATCTCAGTGGCGGTAGTGGCAAGGACTATCTCAGTGGCGGTAGTGGCAAGGACTATCTCAGTGGCGGTAGTGGCAAGGACACCCTCCGTGGTGGCACAGGTAGCGATATCATGTACGGTGGTACAGGTGATGACATCTATTATGTGGACACTACAGGGGATAAAGTTGTTGAATATGCTAGTCAAGGAACTGACCAAGTTTACTCTGACATTAGTTACACCCTAAATTCAAACGTAGAAAATCTGAGCTTGTTAGGAAGTGCTTATTATGGAGGTGGCAATATCCTCAATAACAGCATCAGTGGTAACAGCTATAACAATTACCTCTACGGTAATGCCGGCAATGACTACCTCAGAGGCGGTAGTGGCAACGACTATCTCAGTGGCGGTAGTGGCAAGGACTATCTCGGAGGCGATAGTGGCAAGGACACCCTCAGTGGTGGTAGTGGTAGCGACACCCTTAATGGTGGCACAGGTAACGACAAACTTGATGGTGGCACAGGTAGCGACACCATGTACGGTGGTACAGGTGATGACATCTATTATGTGGACAGTACAGGGGATAAAGTTTTTGAATATACTGGTCGAGGAACTGACCGAGTTTACTCTTACATTAATTACACCCTAGGCTCAGACGTAGAGAATCTGAGCTTGTTAGAAAGTGCTTATTATGGAGGTGGCAATATCCTCAATAACAGCATCCGTGGTAACAGCCGTAACAATTACCTCTATGGCGGTAGTGGCAACGACAAACTCTATGGCGGTAGTGGCAACGACATCCTCAATGGTGGCACAGGCAATGATTTCATCGACGGCTTTGGTCACACTAGCAATGAGTCTGACACACTTTACGGTGGTGCTGGTGCAGATATCTTCATCTTAGGTAATTCCCTTGCTGCTTACTATCAAAGTGCAGGCAATGCTAAGATTACCGACTTTAACCGTGTTGAAGGCGACAAAATTCAAGTCTTTGGCAGCACAAGCATAAGTGACTACACACTCACGCCCTTTGGTGGTGGTATGGAAATCAACTACAAAGGTGACTTAATCGGTTACGTCTCAAACACTACCAATGTCTTCGCAAGTGATTTGGTCTTTGTCTAATAGTCTGATTTAATGGCGTTGCTGATTTGAAGTTGAATCCAAGTGTAGAGACGTTGCAGTGCAACGTCTGGAACAAGGGTTTTAGAATTACACAACATCATGCATGGATTCAGCAACGCCGATTTAATAATTAGCGATCGCTCTTTGTGGGTTTATCCCACTTTTTTTTGCTTTTCATACTTTAGAACTCACGTTTTGTCAAGAGCATCTTTAATTTTTTTAAACAAAACCCTTTCGATAATGCATAAAACCTAAATTTTAACCGAGTAGTCATTAGACCCAATCACTATTAATCCTCAAAGGAGAAAACACTCTCACTGGAGGTACGCAAATATGACTAGTTTACAAGTTGCTAATCACACCCTCAACTCCGAGGAAATCATACCCCTACTCGCCAGTTACCGGATGATTCCCCAACTAATGTCTGAGAGCATTATTGACCAAGCCATACAACCAATTGACTGCACTCCAGAAGAGACAGCGCAAGCATTACAAGAATTCGACAGCCATTGGGGATTGACTTCAGAAAGAGAAAGAGAAGCTTGGCGAAAGCAATATGGGTTAACCCAAGAACAGTTAGAAGAACTTGCAACCCGCAGACTGAAAGTGGAAAAATTCAAACAAGTCACTTGGGGAAAGGAAGTGAATTCTTATTTTGAAAGGCGCAAAAATTTTCTCGCACAAGTTATTTATTCCTTAATTCGGACTGAAGACAAATGGCTTGGTAACGAAATTTATTTTCGCATTAAAGATGGAGAGCAATCTTTTGCTGAATTGGCGAGGGAATACTCAGAAGGTCCAGAAGCCGAAACTGGTGGAATGCTAGGACCAGTAGAATTGGGTAATGTCCATCCCCATCTGGCTCAACTGCTGTTTACAAGTCCCGTTGGTCAAATTCAGCCACCTGTACCTTTAGGGGAATGGCGAGTAATTATCAGGGTGGAAAAGTTTGTCCCTGCTAAATTAGATAACGCTATGCGTCAACGCTTGTTACAGGAGAATTTCCAAGCTTGGTTTCAAGAACAACTCCAGCAACTCTCTCCCCAAGAGCAAATTTGGATGGGAGTGAATTCTTAATTCGTAATTCGTAATTCGTAATTCGTAATTAAGAAAAGCATCTGGCTATAAGACAAGGAGGATAAAAACCTGTACGATAAAAATATTACAGTTCCCAAGCACAATTACTCTCTCGTGATTATTGTCCCCAGATGAGTTGAATTTTAAAGATAACTATCAAATCAAGTATATGTTGGAAAAATATTTACAGGGTATCCAGGAATAAATCCTGACTTCCCTTCTCAAAGGGAGTGATGACAATGACATTTTCTTACGCTAGACCGACAGAATTATGGTTAGAAATACCACCAAATCTCTCAGTAGAATCTCGGGAGCAAAGCCAGGGTTTTTCTTTATCCAGTAGTAGCTGGCGAGCATATTTGAATCACATTTGTTACCAAGTTTTTCTCCCCTGGATTAGGGAAGAATATGCACCCCAAGCAACAATGTGGCTGAAAAAGTCTGCTCTGTCTAGTGTGTGGGAATTTGTCAATGGGACTGTTGTTGTCATTGGTACAAAACGAATAGTATTATTACCTACAGAAGCAATTGACAAGGATGAATTACGAGTACCCCAAGAATGGGTGGATATTCCTAGTTGGGTAGGAGATTATTACTTAGCAGTGCAGGTAAATCTCCATGAACAATGGCTGAGAATTTGGGGTTATACCACCCATCAGCAACTGAAGACTGAAGGCAGATATGACCCTAGAAACCGTAGTTATTATTTGGATGGGGATGATGTAATTCGAGATATGAAGGTTCTCTGGGTAGCACAGCAACTCTGTCCAGATGAGGTAACGCGAGGGATGGTAGCACCTTTGCCTATTTTACCAGTGGCACAAACTGAAAATTTACTACAACGCTTGAGTAATCCATCAGTGGTTTTTCCTAGATTAGCAGTGCCATTTACTCTGTGGGGAGCGTTGCTGGAAAATGAAGATTGGCGATCGCGTCTGTACCATCAGCGTCTAAGTGAAGTGACACCTGTACAAGTGCTGGTAAATCTGAATCGCTGGTTAGAAAATGTGTTTGATGCGGGTTGGCAATCCTTGGAAACTCTATCATCGTCATCAACGGGTTTAGCTTACAGTTTGAGTCGCGTCAGGGGTGCTAATGGCTTTGGGGATAGCCAGGTGCAGGGGTGCAAGTTGATTGATTTGCCAGCAGGTGAGTCTGTAGCGCTGCTGGTAGGGTTAACAACATCAGCAGATGGCAGAATTAGTGTGCGCATACAGCTGCATCCTCTTCCTGGAAACCGTTATTTACCTGCAAATATTAAATTGATTTTGCGCTTAGAGTCCAAAGAAATACTGCAATCTGTGGAAGCAGGAGGTGAAGATAATTATATTCAAATACCGCGCTTTAGATGTTCGTCAGAATTTAGTTTTAGTGTCCAAGTAGGATTGGATGAATTTGAGATTACTGAAGATTTTTTAGTGTAAATAGTAGTGAATTCAAGGGGTGTATAAATAACTTGTATATTAATTATGAATTATTTTCACCCCTCGCTTAATTAGTCCCAATATTATTAATATATGGGCATGAAAGGGTGATTATATCTTCCAGCATAAAAGTAAAATGGTTAGGACTTACGCAAGCGTCACAAAATTCTGGTAACTGGCACACATACTTCAATTTGAAATAAAACTCTATGTTCCTTGATTTATAGGCATTATAGATAAATCACTACTA
>JAAUYI010001277.1_pt1 | contig 40754 bp, 37 predicted proteins | sample 7278041 | NCBI WGS metagenome assembly JAAUYI01 (sample SAMN14350216, study PRJNA611818) | marine sediment metagenome | isolation source: surface marine sediment (0.6m) | place: French Polynesia: Moorea | collected 2018-08
CAATCAGAACACTACAGTAGATACGCTGCAATTGGACAAGCACTTGGACAGATAGCTCAAGGAACTGGAAAATCGATTGGAGCCTTCACAGAGGAAGCCCAAACGGAAGCTCAAGCGAATGCCCAACTTTCTAACTCTGCAGTGCAAGGAATACAGGCTATTTTATCTCAGTTGGTCAAAACGGCTAATGACGCGTTATCACAGGCGCAACAAACCGTTCAAACCTTTGCAACAATTTCTAATGGGAACAAGTTTCAAGGGTAATTTTCTCTAACTTAAAGTAGATTTTCGAATCCATCTAGCCGTTTCGCTATCCTTCCCCCGGTGAAACGGCCTTTTTTTCTTTTAAGATTTACAGCTAAGTCGATTTATTTATAATAAAATATTTAATTAGTTAAAAATTATTCAATTTTTTCAATAAAATCAATTAATTTATTTTAAATAAATTCATAATATGTTAAAATTAAATAAAGTAAGGGTGAATCATGTTTACAAGACGTTCCATGGTAAATTTAGATAGATCTAGAGATTCTTCTCCTGTTTTATTAGCAGATAGAGAGGAGGACTCTCGGGAACGCGTAGATCATGTTTCTCAACATACTTTTGTCATGCAAAACTTTGAGAATCCAATACCTATTCCGAGTTATCAAGGCAGAATATCTCTACTTAATCCCGATGAGCAAACGAAAAAACTTGATTTTGTTGGAAGAGTGGCTATGGGTATGAATCGACAAGAAGCTGAAGAAAAGGCCGACGGTGTGGAGCGCGTTGGAGGGTATGTTTTTTATCCAGATCGAAGAGAATTCAACCCAGAGGATTATCTGGTGCAAGGAAAAGCGCCCCTTTGGTTTACAAGCCAGATAGGCGGCGGTATCGGTCGATCTGTCGATATGACTAAAGAAGTCGATGATGAAGATAAACAAACCGAAATCGATGTCGAACGTCAACAACAATTCGATCTGGCATTTGCTAAAATGAAGTTTAAATTAAATCTGAGCAAAGATGCTATTGTTACCTATAATATTGCTAGACACTCTATAGTTATTCATGATCGTGACGGAAAAATAAGCGGAAAATATGACCTTAAAGATCTTGGTATCAGCGAAGACTTTACTCATCCTATTCAAGGGGGGGGTGGTCTTAAACAACTCCTTCGAGATTTTGGCACAGTCCTTACAGAGGATCAAATAAGAGAATTTTCTCATGAGTTAGAAGGTCTAAATCGTGAGATGAAAAAAATCATTGAGCCTGAGACTGGTGGGAGGCTCGGATACGTTTTTGAAGTGGGAAATAAGGGAAATATCCAAGGATTAGTTCCCTTCGTTGCTTTTGGAAATGCAGCAAAGAACGTTCTCTATAAAGATGATCGACGTGGATTTTTTGTTAAAACAATGAAAAACCTAAAATTGGTTGAGACGAATGATGAAACGTGGCCTCGAAGCGCTGTTCATACGCTTACCCTTGAGGGAGCAGCAGCTGTAGCCGATATAGAAAAAGCAGTGGCTCTTCAAAACATCATCATGCAAAATATTGCTCGCAAAAAAGAAGATCTTGCACAAGAAATTGAACATTTTACCCCGCTTTACCCTGCACTTGCGACTCAGCAGGAGCGAGAACAAATAAGCGCACTGGAAAAAGAAATCCAAGAGTTAAATCGTATAAAAGATGAAATGACAGGGCTGATCCCTTCTATTTCAGGAAGAATACGTGCACTGAATACAGAAATTCAATCTCTCAGCAATCCACTTAAAAAATTCCTTGCTGAGCAAGAGATTAAACGTCTAACAGGTGAGAATCGTCGCATAGAAGCAGCACATTCGACGGTTCTACACTTACTGTTAATGCAGCTTAACAGCAGGGTTAAGATTGTTCATAAACAGAGGGGAGGGCCCGGGGGCAGGTTAGTCCAAACTCAAACAACCATGCCAGCAAAAAAATTTTTAGAGAAAATGTTAGAGCGCGATCGTCCTCAATTTGGTGTTGATCTACTAAATACTCTTGGAGCAGATAGTGTGAGAAATGATCTTATTGATGCTGTAGCTAACAGCGTTGCAACGGGTTTTGAAACAACTGTCAGAGAAGAGCACGCTTCAAGGACACATCACAATTGGTTTAAATCAAAACCTATGGATCTCGATCCAAATCATCCTACTCACAAAGAAATTCAGCAGCTAGGGACAAATATGGGGGCTCTTGTTCATGACATTGCTGCCAGAACATCGACCGATCCTTCTGATACCCGAAAGATACGATTTATTAAAGGAAGACCAGAGTCTGTGTTTGCTCGTGAATCAAGGAGTTTGGAGTTCTTGGTTGCGGCAGCTATTTTCAATGGGCAAGCTGGGATTAGGGGGTATGACCGCGAAAGCGAAACGATCCGTGAGGTTGTAAAGGATAGCTTAAATCAATTTAGAGCCCGAGTGCAGCGCCCGTCCTACCATCAAGGTGATAATTTTGACGCGGTTAAGAAAGTCATACTTGAATGGGAAAGTGAAATACGAAAAGCTGCCTTAAGAGCCTAACCCGCTTCCTCTTTTGAGTTCTTGATGATAGGGGGTTTATCATCTTTTACAGTCCCTTCTTCAATGATGACTTTTTTAATGGTTGGATCAGAAGGTGTTTCATACATCAAGTCCATTAACAAAGTTTCTACAATCATCCGAAGGGCTCTAGCTCCTGTGTCTGATTTTTTTGCTTTTTCGGCAATCGCTTTTAGGGCGTCATCGGTAAAAATGAGTTCTACACCATCCTCGGCAAAAAGAGCAGTATATTGCTGGATAGTTGCATTTTTAGGTTCTACGAGGATCTTAACGAGATCGTCAAGAGTGAGCTCGTTGCAATTGGCAATACTATTGAAACGACCAACAAATTCCGGAATGAGGCCAAATTCGATAAGATCTTCTGTCTCAACTTTCGAAAGGAGATAGTTTGTCTCTGTAGCAGCAAAAGCGCGGTCTTGCTCTTTTGTATCAAAACCGATCACCCCTTTTCCTAATCTCTTCGCAACAATCTTATCAAGATTGACAAAGGCCCCTCCTACAATAAAGAGGATGTTTTGTGTATTGATTTTGATGTACTCTTGGTTGGGATGTTTGCGTCCCCCTTTAGGTGGGACGTTCGCTACGGTTCCTTCTACGATTTTTAAAAGAGATTGTTGAACACCTTCACCAGAAACATCACGGGTAATGGAAACATTTCCCGTTGTTTTACGAATCTTATCGATTTCATCTACATAGATGATTCCTTGTTCAGCCCGGGCAATATCGTAGTCAGCATTTTGGACAAGACGAAGGATAATATTTTCAACATCTTCGCCGACGTAACCCGCTTCGGTTAACGTTGTAGCATCGCCAATTGCAAAAGGGACATCTAAAATTTCTGCAAGTGTACGTGCGATCAACGTTTTTCCAGATCCTGTTGGCCCTAATAGGAGAACGTTTGACTTGCTATATTGCATTTCATTGGATTCGTTCGAAAGAGAGCGGATTCTTTTATAATGGTTATAAACGGCAACGGAGATTGTCTTTTTTGCTTTTTCTTGCCCAACGATGTATTCATCCAAACGCCCCTTGATTTCCTTAGGTTTTAGAACCTTGATTGTATGTTTTACAGTTTTTTTTTCGACAATGTCCATACAAAGGCGAACGCACTTATCACAAATAAAAGCGTTAGGCCCGGAGACAAGTTTTTCAACGACTTCTTCGGTGCGGCCACAAAAAGAACAAGCGGCCATTTCTTGGGGTTCTGAGGAAGGTTTGCTCATTTATCTTTTTTTCCTCTGCTCGGTGTTACCACACGATCAATTAATCCATACTTTACAGCATCTTCAGCGCTCATAAAAAAATCTCGATCAGAGTCTTCTAAAACTTTTTCGAGCGGTTGTTCCGTATGTTCTGCAATAATTTTTGCAATCGTTTGTTTCATTCGGAGGATTTCTTGCGCTTGGATATGAATGTCTGCCGAAGATCCAGTGATCCCGCCGTAAGGCTGGTGAATCATAATACGGCTATTGGGAAGGGCAAAACGTTTCCTTTTTGTGCCGGCGCATAGGATTAAAGCCCCAAATGACGCAGCTTGTCCGATGCAATAGGTGTTGATATCGATTCCTAAAAAACGCATGGTATCATAAATGGCAAATCCAGCTGTGACAGATCCACCGGGAGAGTTGATATAAATACTGATATCTTTTTTTGGATCCTCAGCTTTTAGAAAGATGAGTTGGGCAACAACGGCATTTGCAACTTGATCGTTGATCTCCGTTCCAATAAAGATAATCCTGTCTTTTAATAAACGAGAATAGATATCCATTGAACGTTCACCACGTCCGGTATCTTCAATGACATAGGGAATTAAAGGCATAGAGGCTTCCTTATATTAATGTTTTCTCCTTTTATAGACAGGGGGAGAGCTTCAGGTCAAGTACTCTTCATGATTTCTTTTTAGACCTGCTCTTTTCTACTTGTTGCTTTCCTAGGAGCTATCTTTTTTACAATTGTTTTTTTTCGGGGCAGCTTTTTTTTTACCCCTGGCTTCAGCTTTTTTTGGAGCTGTAGCCTCTTTCTTAGGCTTAGAGGGAACGACTTTTGCTTTTGAGATCAAAAAATCTTCTGCCTTACTTAGGATCAGTCGGGACGTTGCAATCGCCTTTTGCTCTTGCGATTGTTCTTTTGCAGTATAGAGATCTGATTGATCACTGAACAGGGCTTCAAGGGGGGTAGAAACACCTTGATGAAGTTCGTTCGGACTAATCTTGATGTTGTTATCTTGGATAATTTTCCGAGAAATATAGAAAAGGCGCACGGCTTTTTCACTTAGAGCTTCAATGTCTTTGATCGCCTCTTTTCTTTCATCTTCACTCATTTTCATTAGTTTTTGTTGGAAATCAATATCTTCAACAAGTTGTTTGATACGAAACTGTGTTTCACGTTGAAGAAGGGTTTTGGGAAGTTCGAATAAATAGTTTTCAAGAAGATGAGTGCTTATTTGTTGCCGGTATTTTTTTTGGACGGCTTCATCAGCTTGAGTATTCAACAATTTTTCGAGTCTTTCACGCAATTCCTTTTCATTTTTCGCTCCCAGTTTTTTGGCAAGTGCATCGTCAACAGCAGGATAGCAGGGAATTTCAATTCCTTTAAGTGTTAAGCGTACCTTCTTTGGGGGAAGCTTTTTCTTGTCCTCTTCAGATGCATCTTCATCGGGTTTACTAACCCCTTCTTTAGAGTCGCCGATTTTCATTCCAACAACCATTTCATACATCCAGTGCGCCATTGTTGCTTTTTTCATTTCAAAGCGAGCATTCGATAAGATGTTCTCGGAAGGCTTTTTTTCGATAATATCAACATCGACAATCGAAAAATCTCCTTCTTTTGCAGAGCGATCAGAAATTTTTTCCCAATCGACAAAATAAGTCTGAATAGTTTTCAGTGTTTGCTTAAGTTTCTTCTCATCAATCACCTCTTTTTTGACTTCTTCAATTTCAATCTCATTCAAGTAAATATCTGGGACAAGAGGTTCTGTTTCAAATTGAAAAGTTAGTTCAGCCCCCTCTTCCATAGAATGTTTAACGATATTGAAGTGGATTTTAGTATCATTGCTTAGTATAGGGGTGTGAGCAAGTTTTTGACAGGCGCGTAAAGTTTGATCAGCAATAGCTTTTTCCCAACGGGTCTTAACAACTCCTGGAAATTTTTTTAGGATGAGGTGATCTGGAGCGCGTCCTTTTCGAAACCCAGGAAGAGACACTTCTTTCGAAACAGACTTGACCGCTTCACACCGCGCTTTTTTAACAATTTGGGGTGAAGTTTTAACGCGATACTCAACAACACATTCGGGTTTTTGTTCAATCGTAAAAGTCACAGTATCTGATTTGTACTCTTTAGATTTTTCTTTACTTTGTGTCATAGCTTCCAATCAATCCTAATCAATAAAAAAGAGCGGGTGATGAGATTCGAACTCACGACCCTCACGTTGGCAACGTGATGCTCTACCACTGAGCTACACCCGCACTGTAACGACCCTGTAAGTATAGCAGCGTTGGGTTTTTTTTCAAAATGAAAGATTTATGACACTGATTGGCAAGAAAATTTTTCTCTGGTTTTTGGGCTGAATACAACTTTTTTAGACGCGCTCATTTTTGTAAATTTTTTCCCTGTCTTTTGTGGGCTAAAACTAGGTGGATAAAGAAAAAAGAGTTGAAATTTTTTTTGCAGAAAAGGTAGTTGTAGAATAGGAACTATTTTGCAGCTTGATAACTGCCTTAAGTAGCGAAAAGACACTGCGCATGTCTTAAAATATGAAACGTTAGTAGAAATGGTATTTGGATAAAATTTTTGAGGTAAATGCAAGAATGTTGAATTTGAGAAAGCTTAAACAGGACTTTCCTCCAGCGCTTTTAAAGCAAGGGAAAGACCTTTTCGATAATAAACAAGTCAGATCAGCAAAAATTCTTCATTTAGATGGCGCCTCTATTCGGATCAGTGCCCAAGTTGTTGGCCTGTATGAAAATAGTTATGAGACTGAGATTGAATTTGATCGATTAGAAAGTGAAATGATTGATTGCGATTGCGACTGTCCTTATCACCATGATTGTCAACATTTAACAGCCGTTCTTTTTTATTTAGAATCCTGTTTAGATGAAATATTGGTTAATTACTCAAAAGAAACAGATTTAGAAGAGGTGACAGAGGATGAAAGCTTTTGCGATGGAGAAAAAGAAAAGCTTCTTGATGCTGTTAAAAGAGCGGAGTCCAAAGAAGCAGAGCGAAAAGGTGAAGAGTATCAGAAAGAGCTGTTAAAAGAATATATCGGTGCTTCTTCTCTTCTAGCAAAATCTCCCTTCTTTTTACCAGAGCACAAAAGAGAAATTGAAAAAGCAGAACTTGCCGTGATCTATCACTTTTCAAAGGAAAGTCAAGATGTTACAATTCAGTTAGCACTTCGTCTACCTTCAAGATCCAAACCTCTCTGTATTCCCAACATCCGTCAATTTTTAGAAGCGGTGCGGTATCAAGAACCTCTATATATTGGAGGGAAAATTCATTTGTTTTCTCTCGAATCATTTGATGAAAGTGAACAGGGGATATATCGCCTAGTCATGGACCATGCTATGCTCCCTGAAAAGATAGCAAATGAAAGAGCTCAGAAGATGGCAAAGCTTGATGTAAAGATTTTTGGGATGATTTTAGCAGAAGCTAAAGAGGTTGCCTCAGATCTTTTACAGCAAAAGGGCCGGTCTTTTCAAGAAGATGAACTTCCCACACTGCCTTGTCTTTTTGAAGAAAACTTAGAATCTCCGATTCATTTTTCAAAGTCTCATACACAAGTCAATGTTTCTCTTGAATATATCCATCCCCCAACGACCAAAATTCTATTAAATCCCACGTTATTGATTGATCAACAAAGAATTATGCTTGAAGATGTGCGCTTTTTTGAGTGTGCCAAGCCAGGAATTATTCATAATCATATCTATTATCGCTTCCCGCAGCACATTACAAGACAACATTTGCGTAGCCTTTACCCTATGCGAGAGATGACGGTTCCAGAACCTTTGTTTGGAACCTTTGTGGAAAATGCTCTCCCTGAAATGACTCGATTTGCAGAGGTTGATATGTCAGATGTGATCAATCATTTCACGACACTTCCATTTGTCGGATCCATTGAAGCAATTTGTGATTTGACTTTCTTAAATGGAGAATTGGATGCAACCCTTTTTTTCCAGTATGACAAACACCTGGTTCCTGCCTCTTCCAAGAAGCTAAAGTTTTCTGACATTGATTCTTTTGTCACTAAAGAAGGAATTGTTGCTCGAAATTTAGTCGAGGAAAAAAAGATTATTGATGATCTTTTTCAGGATTTCATGTTTGATAAAGACCAACAGATTTTTGTCGCGAAAACTGAGAAGAAAATTATCGAATTTATGACCGATGTTATTCCTCGCAATCAGCATCGTGTCACGTTTAATTGTCCCCAGAATCTTTTAGATCAATTTATTTATGATCGGACCGATTTTACCTTGTCTCTAACGCATACCAATCGTCTTGATGTTTATGAGATGAATTTAGATGTTAAAGGCCCTCTAAAAGGAGTAACCATTGATCGGCTCTGGGATTGTATTATCTCTAGGCGGGCTTACCTTGAACTCGATAGGGCCTGCAACAAGGGAGAAAAGACAAAAGAGGGAGGAAATAAAATCCCCAAAATCTTAGTTTTGGATTTAGAGGAAATGGGTGCGGTTGTCCAGCTGTTTGATGAACTTGCGATTGAAAAACTCGAAAATAAGAAGCTAGAAAGACCCATTTGGAGCCTAGCAAATATCGACGAAAAAAGTTTTAAAGGCCTCCCTGTGACCTTTAGGATAGGCCCAAAACTCAAAGAAATCCGAGAACAGATGCTTGGTGAAAAGGTCCTAAAATTTAGCCCCATTCCCCAGACAGTAGAGGCTAAGTTAAGACAGTATCAGAAAGAGGGGGTCCATTGGCTTGAGCGCTTACGTTTGATGTATCTCAATGGAATTCTTGCTGACGACATGGGACTTGGTAAGACGCTTCAAGCCATTGTTGCTCTAAGCCAACATAAGGAGAGAGCAAAAAATCCAGCACTAGTTGTTTGCCCCACATCTCTTCTATATAACTGGCAAGAAGAGTGTCACAAGTTTAATGGAAAGCTTAAAACACTGATTATTGATGGAATGCCCATTCAGAGAAAGAAATTGATTAAGGCTTTGAAGAATTATGATGTCGTTATTACCTCTTACAGTCTCCTTCAAAAAGATATTGAATCTTATGACAAGATCACCTTTTCTTATATGATTCTCGATGAAGCCCAACATATTAAAAATCGCGGAACACGTAATGCTAAATCTGTAAAAATGATCAAGGCAGAGCATCGGATGATCCTTTCAGGTACACCCATTGAAAATTCCCTTGATGAACTTTGGAGCCTTTTTGATTTCCTAATGCCAGGCTTTTTAGGACAGTACGATCGGTTTGTGGAAAAATATATTCGACTCTCAGGTGATGAACAAACAAAAAATCTTCAATATCTACGGAAAAAAGTGGCTCCTTTCATCATGCGTCGAATGAAAACAGATGTCCTTGATGACCTCCCACCAGTGAATGAAAACGTCTATCATTGTCAATTAACGAAAGTTCAAAAAGAACTCTATACATCCTATGCTAAGTCAGCTAGAGATGAACTTGTGAAACTCGTTGAAAGGGATGGTTTTGATAAGGTTCAAATCCATGTTTTAGCAACACTGACACGCTTAAAGCAGATTTGTTGTCATCCTACCATTTTTGTTAAAGAAAAAGCAGAAATGGGAGACTCTGCAAAATATGACATGCTTGTTGAACTTCTTCAAACATTGATTGAAGGAGGGCATAAAACAGTGATTTTCTCCCAGTACACAAAAATGCTTCAAATCATGCGCAATGATTTTGATCAGAGAGGAATTCGCTTCAACTATCTCGATGGATCGAGTAAAAATCGTCTTGAAATTGTGAAAGAATTTAATGAAGATCCCAATATTCCTGTTTTCCTTGTTTCGTTAAAGGCTGGAGGGACAGGGCTAAATTTAGTGGGTGCTGATACGGTCATTCATTATGATATGTGGTGGAATCCAGCCGTAGAAAATCAAGCCACAGATCGGGTACACCGGATCGGTCAGAAAGCATCAGTTTCTGTTTATAAGCTCGTCACGAACGGAACGATTGAGGAAAAAATCGTTGAGATGCAAAACAGAAAGCGAGGAATCGTGAAGAAAATTGTCAGTTGTGATGATGAAGCCATTACAAAGTTGACATGGGAAGATGTGTTGGAACTCCTTCAAACTTGATCAATTTTACTTGATCGTCCATTATGTTGCTAACCACATATGCATATTTTGGATTGAAAAGGAATAAAAATGAAAATTAAGTCAGCAGGAAGAGAAAATTTTCTCAAGAATTTCAAACAAGGATGTAGGAACAAGATCGGTCAATTGACCGGTATTTTTGCAAGTGATATTGGAATCGACTTAGGAACCGCCAATACCCTTGTTTATGTTCGAGGAAAGGGAATTGTTCTTGCTGAGCCTTCTGTTGTAGCAGTAGATTCATTAACCAGTGAAGTTCTTGCTGTGGGACATAAGGCCAAAGCGATGCTTGGTAAAACTCCTCGAAAAATTCATGCTGTACGTCCTATGAAAGATGGTGTGATTGCCGACTTTGAAATTGCTGAAGGGATGCTTAAAGCGCTGATTTCCAGAGTGACACCTTCTCGCAGCCTTTTCAGACCCAAGATTTTGATTGCTGTTCCTTCAGGAATTACCGGAGTGGAAAAACGGGCGGTTGAAGATTCAGCCCTAAGAGCTGGGGCTCAGGAAGTGATTTTGATCGAAGAACCCATGGCTGCTGCAATTGGTGTGGATCTTCCTGTCCATGAGCCTTCTGCGAACATGATTATCGATGTAGGGGGGGGCACCACTGAAATCGCAATCATTTCTCTTGGTGGAATTGTTGAATCGCGCTCGATTCGAATTGCAGGGGATGAGTTTGATGAATGTATCATCAACTACATGCGCCGTACTTATAACTTAATGATTGGCCCTCGCACTGCCGAAGAAATCAAAATGACCATCGGTTCAGCCTATCCCCTCGGAGATCATGAGCTTGAAATGGAAGTCCGTGGACGTGACCAAGTTGCAGGTCTTCCTATTACAAAACGGATCAATTCCGTTGAGATTCGCGAATGCCTATCTGAGCCAATCCAGCAGATCATTGCTTGTACTAAGGAAACTTTAGAGCGTTGTCCTCCAGAACTTGCTGCTGATCTTGTAGAAAGTGGAATGGTTCTAGCTGGTGGTGGTGCACTGATCAAAGGACTTGATAAGGCCCTTATTAAAGAGTCTGGACTTCCTGTTATTGTGGCTTCAAATCCCCTTCTAGCTGTCTGTATGGGAACGGGTAAGGCTCTTGAGTATCTAGAAACTTTCAAAAAAGCGACCGTATAAATCAATCATCTATTACATAAGTATGGTATGAACTTACCCCCTATTAAAGAGATTTTTTATGCCACCGTTTTCAATATGAGGTAGGTTTATGGAGATTCACCACTCGAAACTTAAGGCTTGGATTGAAGCGATTCAAGGACTTTGTCAGCCAGATCAGGTCCACTACTGCGATGGCTCAAAACAAGAGCATAATGCTGTTTGTCAGGAACTTGTTGATAAGAAAGTCTTTGTAAAATTGCCTAAAAGGCCCGGTTCTTATTGCTGCCGCTCCGATCCTGGAGATGTAGCTCGCGTTGAAGATCGAACCTTCATTTGCTCTGGGAAAAAAGAAGATGCAGGTCCTACAAACAATTGGGAAGAACCGTTGAAGATGAAGGAAAAGCTTCTTAGCCTTTTCAATGGATGTATGAAGGGACGGAAAATGTATGTGATTCCGTTTAGTATGGGGCCTTTTGGATCCCCACTATCAGAGATCGGGGTTCAAATCACGGATAGTCCGTATGTTGTAGCCAATACCTACATCATGACACGGATGGGGAAGAAGGCTCTTGATGTTTTGGGAACAGATGGAGACTTTGCCTCTTGTTTGCATTCTGTTGGAGTTCCTTTAAAAGAGGGAGAAATTGATTCCTTCTGGCCCTGTCGCGTTGATGAAAAATATATCGTCCATTTCCCTGAAAAGCGAGAGATTTGGTCTTTTGGGAGTGGGTATGGAGGCAATGCTCTTCTCGGGAAAAAATGTTTGGCGCTCCGCATCGCTTCTGTCAAGGGACGCGATGAAAAGTGGCTAGCTGAACATATGTTGATCGTCGGGATTACGAATCCGGAAGGAAAAAAACGCTATTTTACAGCAGCATTTCCTAGTGCCTGTGGAAAAACGAATCTCGCAATGCTTCAGTCGACTCTTCCCGGTTGGAAGGTCGAATGCGTGGGGGATGACATTGCATGGATGCGGATTGGTAAGGATGGGCGTCTGTATGCAATCAATCCGGAATATGGTTTTTTTGGTGTGGCGCCAGGAACCTCACATCATTCCAATCCAAATGCTATGGAATCCATTAAGACGCACTCTATTTTCACCAATGTTGCCCTAACTGATGCTGGTGATGTTTGGTGGGAGGGAATGACTGAAACACCACCGAAACATCTCATTGATTGGAAGGGGAAGGAATGGACTCTAGAAGCGGAAGAGAAAGCGGCGCATCCTAATGCACGCTTTACTGCGCCTATTAGGCAGTGTCCGACGATTGATCCTGCATTTGATGATGTCAAGGGTGTCCCTATTTCAGGAATTATTTTTGGAGGAAGAAGAGAGAGTGTTGTGCCTCTTGTAATTGAAAGCCTTTCATGGTCCCACGGGACTTTTCTAGGAGCATCTCTTTCTTCAGAGATGACAGCTGCAGCTGCGGGGAAAGTGGGTAAACTCCGTCATGATCCCTTCGCAATGCTCCCTTTTTGCGGCTACAATATGGGCGATTATTTTCAGCACTGGTTAGATATGGGACAGCTCCTAGGCGATAAAAAACCAAAAATCTTCCATGTAAACTGGTTTCGTAAAGGGGAAGATGGAAAATTTCTTTGGCCTGGTTTTGGAGAAAATATAAAAGTTCTTAAATGGATCTTTGAAAGATGCGATGGAACAGGAGAAAGTGTAGCAAGTCCTGTGGGGTATTTTCCAAAAGAATTTGATGCGCCTAAGGAGCTTTTTGCAATGGATGGACAGGCTTGGATAGAAGAAGCCAAGAGCCTTCGAGAATATTTTACCCTTTTTGGAGAACATTTTCCTAGGGAGCTCTCAAAAGAACTCGATGATTTAGAAAGGCGAGTTCGTGAATTGTAAACTTCAAACAAAAAAACCTTATGTTCCACATTTCTTTTAAAGAATTCCAGTGGGGAAAGTGTTTGCTTGGGCTCGACATTTTTATGATACTTTTCTCCGAAACCTACGTGTCATGCAGCCTCAATCAATGATCCGTTTGGAACTTTTTTAATGGTATGGTATATAGAAAGAAGTACAAGATTCTTGCACAGATGCTTCAAGGCGTGCGTTTCTTATAAAAAAAGGGTATTCATGAACAAGTTTGATCAGCTCAAAGAACACACGATTATTGTTGCTGACACCGGTGAAATTGATGAGATAAAAAAATACCAGCCAACCGATGCCACAACCAATCCTTCACTCATTCTTAAAGCCTCTGAGATTAATGAATATAGACCTCTGATCGAAGAGGCGGTTTCTTATGGAAAATCAAAAGGTGGACAAAGTCCTTTCAAGCTAATCATCGCAAAAGTCTTTGTGAACTTCGGAGCAGAAATTCTCAAGCATATTCCTGGAAGAGTTTCAACGGAAGTTGATGCACGTCTTTCTTTTGACGTGGAAGGGAGTATTAAAAAAGCCCATCACTATATCGATCTTTATAAAGAGGCTGGTGTTGAAAAGGAGCGAGTTTTAATCAAATTAGCCTCAACTTGGGAAGGTGTTTTAGCAGCTTCACAACTTGAAAAAGAGGGAATACATTGCAATATGACCTTGATGTTTAGCTTAGCCCAAGCCATTGCTTGCGCTGAAGCTGGAGCTACTCTCATCTCTCCATTTGTCGGCCGTATTCTCGATTGGTACAAAAAAGTAGAAGGTAAAAACTCTTATCTTCCCGCCGAAGATCCTGGGGTTGTCTCTGTGACTAAGATCTTCAATTACTACAAAAAATTTGGTTATAAAACCCAAATTATGGGAGCTTCTTTCCGCAACGTCGATGAGGTCCTTGAGTTAGCTGGCTCTGACCTACTAACCATTGCTCCAAAACTGCTCAAAGAGCTTATTGAAACAAAAGGAGCCGTTCCCAAAAAACTTTGCGCTGAAAAAGCGGCTCAGAGTGATCTTGAAAAAATTTCAGTAAACGAGAAAACATTCCGCTGGCTGCTTAACGATGAAGCTATGGCTACAGAAAAACTGTCCGAAGGAATCCGGAACTTTGCTAAAGACACGGTTAAGCTAGAAAAGCTTATTGAAAAAATGCTGTAGTTGCGCTCAGCGATAAAACCGCTCCCGATCTGCAATGACAAGGTCGCAAAAAGCTTGACTAAATGTAATAGAATTCTTTGAAATTTTCTTGAAAGAGCTTTCTTTCTATCTGATTGATTTGGAATCGTTGTATCAGCAGCTAAGGCAGCAAAAATCTCAGAAAAGCCCACTTGCTGATGTAAGCAATAGCGGTTTCTCTTCCTCGGTTATTTATGGAAAGGTTCATAACTCCACAGCTTAGACTTTCCAAAAAGTTGAAAGTTATTGTTTCTTGCTCTATAGTATCCGTAATGCCACTTGAGAGGTAGTAGATGAAATCTGTGGATACTGGAAAAGAAAAAGTTAAAAAAATCTGTGAAATCCTCCGAAAAGAAACTCTAGACCCTGCTATAAAAGAAGGGGATCAAATGAGAGCTAAAGCGCGTGCTGATGCTGAAAAAATCATAGAAGATGCAAAAAGTGAGGCTTCAAGAATTCAAGAAGAAGCCAAGAAAAGAATTGAAGAAGAACGCAATGTTTTTCAAGCTTCCATGAACCTTGCAGCTAAAAAAAGTATCGATACGCTTAAACAAGAAATCGAGAAGAACCTTTTTAATCCCGAACTTAAAAAAGTAATTACGGATAAAGTCAAAGAACCGAAAGTCGTTGCTGGGCTGATTCAAGCTATTATTACCGGGATTGAAAAAGAAGGGATGGAAGGAGATTTGAAAGCCATTGTTTCAGCTTCTGTGGGAGTCGATGTCGTCAATAAAGAACTCTTAAAGGGCATGATTGAGAAGCTGAAATCTAAAAGTGTTGAAGTTGGCGAAATTGGGGGAGGGGCTCAAATAAAGATTATCGACCAAAACCTAACGATCGATATGTCCGATGAAGCTCTTAAAGAGCTCTTTGCGAGGTTTGTAAGAGATGACTTCCGATCAATGATTTTTGCGACAACAGTATGAACAGACATTTTTTTTTAGGGAGTCTCTTACCTCCCATAAGAGTAGGAAGCGAGCCTGGAATACCATTTGATGATCTGATGATCCTTTACAAGGATAACCTGAGCTTATCCGATCTTAAAAAAGTCCAGGTCATTCGACGATACACAGACCTAAAAAACGTTCAGAACTTATCAAAGAAAAAAGGCATTGATCATCGAGGGAACTTAAATGAAAAGGAACTCGATGAGGCCATTGTCAATCAAGAAAGTCTTCCGGGTTATTTATTTGATTTTCTGGAAAAATATCAAGAAGTTCCGGAGCAACTTCGCAATTATTCGAAAATTTTCATCGCATTTTTCAAAGAGATGGAGAAAAAATACCGGGGATTTTTAAAAGAATACTTTCAGTTTGAAAGAAGTTGGAGAGTGCTTTTAGCAGGATACCGCGCCAAAAAACTGGGGGTTGATCCAGCAGTGGCTCTTCAGCATGAAGACTTTCAGGATCCTTTAATTGCTGAAATTCTAGCTCAAAAGGATGCTCCCCTTTTTGCGTTTCCTACTGAGTATGCGGAGCTAGGAGAACAATTAAAAGATGTGGGGCAAAAGCCAGCTAAGCAATATCAATTAATCGCTGATTTCCGCTTTCATTGGATTGGAGATAGGGTGCAAAAACGCCCCTTTTCTATCGATTACCTGCTTGGGTATTTGGTTCAACTCATGATTGTAGAAGATGTATGTGCTCTTGATGAAAAAAAAGGAAGTGAGAATTTAAACGAAATGGTGAAAGGTAACTTATGAGCAGTGAAAAAAATGCACTTGCAACAGGCAGGGTCATTAAAGCTTTTGGAAACCTCCTGCATGTCCGTTTTACAGGGGATGTCCGTCAAGGGGAAATTGCACTAGTGGAAATGGGCGCTCTTTCCTTAAAAGGAGAGGTGATCGAAATTGCCGGTGCTATAGCAAAAGTGCAAGTCTTTGAAGATATTGTTGGCATTGAGCTGTATACCCCTGTCAAATTCACCTCTCATCTTCTTGAAGCTGAACTCGGTCCAGGATTGATTAGCGCGATTTTTGATGGGTTGCAAAACCCTCTGGAAAGAGTTGCGAATGTTTCAGGCCTTTTTTTACAGCGGGGTGTGTATATTCCATCCCTCGATCGACAAAAACATTGGGATTATCATGCAACTGCAAAAATTGGGGATGTTTTAGAAAGAGGAGAGACGCTAGGAACAACAATGGAAGGAAGGTTCCGCCACAAGATCATGCTTCCGTTCTCGATGTCAGGTACATATACCGTTTCATGGGTGATTAAACAGGGTTCCTATAGTGTTGATGAAGTCATTGCAAAAGTAAAAGATGAAAAAGGGAATGAATATCCCCTGACAATGACTCAAAAATGGCCAGTAAAAATTCCTTTGATCCAAGGGAAAAAAGTTAAAGCTACAAAGATGATGGATACGGGAGAGCGTGTCATTGACACTCAGTTCCCAGTTCTTAAAGGGGGGACTTTTTGTACACCGGGCCCTTTTGGAGCTGGAAAAACTGTTTTGCAACATCACCTATCAAAGTATTCCTCTGTCGATCTTGTCATTATCACCGCTTGCGGAGAAAGAGCTGGTGAAGTTGTTGAAGTTTTAAAGACTTTCCCCCATTTAAAAGATCCTCACACAAACGAATCTTTGATGAGTCGGACTGTCATCATTTGTAATACCTCATCAATGCCTGTAGCAGCGCGGGAAGCTTCTGTGTACATGGGAGCAACAATTGCCGAGTATTACCGCCAAATGGGACTTGATGTACTCCTCCTTGCAGACTCCACTTCAAGATGGGCGCAAGCCATGCGGGAAATGTCTGGGCGTTTAGAAGAGATTCCTGGTGAAGAAGCATTCCCAGCCTATTTGGGTTCACGGATTGCCTCTTTCTACGAGCGTTCAGGTGTGATCAACTTAAAAGAAGGGGAGACTGGGTCCCTAACCATTGCAGGGACCGTTTCGCCTGCAGGAGGGAACTTTGAAGAGCCTGTAACACAAGCAACTCTTGCTGTCGTGGGAGCATTTTTAGGCCTTTCCAGGGCTCGTTCTGACGCGCGCCGTTATCCTGCGATTGATCCCCTCATTTCTTGGTCAAAGTACATTGAAGATGTTAGCCTTGACCTCGAAAAAAAAGTGGAAGATTGGGACAAAAAAAATGCCAAAGCATTGAACTACATTAAGGAGGGAGACGAAATTGGGAAGAAGATGGAAGTTGTAGGTGAAGAAGGGATTACAGTAGAAGACCTTGTGATCTATCTTAAAGGAGAGCTGTATGATTTTTCTTACTTGCAACAAAATGCTTTTGATAAAGAGGATGCCTATTGCCCCTTGGATCGCCAAATTATCTTGTTCGAGTTGATTCAGAAAATTTTCGATGCTCCTTTTACTTTTGATGGACACGATGAAGCGCGACATTTCTTCTTAAATCTTCAGAGTGAAATTAAAAACATGAACTTTATGCCCTTTGAATCCGATGGATATCGCAAAGCGTATCAAACGATTGAGCGCCGGATCGAAAATGCCACGATGCAAACTTAAAGGATAGAACATGACTACGATTTATGACAGAATTACCGATATCCGCGGAAACTTGATTACCATTATTGCTAAAGGGGTGAAGATGGGTGAGTTAGGAAAAATTCACCGAAAGTCGGGACAGACGACCCTTGCTTCTGTTTTAAGCATCGATGGAGAGAAGGTAACACTTCAAGCATTTGAAAGCCCCCGAGGAGTTTCTACTGGCGATAAGGTGAGTTTTTTAGGGCGCCAAATGCAAACCGTGTCCAACGAATCCCTTTTCGGAAGACGTTTGAATGGAAGGGGTGAACCGATCGATGATGGACCTAAAATAATGGGTAAAAGCGTCGACATTGGTCAGCCTTCTTTTAATCCTGTTAAAAGAATCGTTCCTCATGAAATGGTGAACACAAACATCCCAATGATTGATGTTTTTAACTGCCTTGTGAAATCACAAAAGATTCCGATTTTCTCTGTGGCAGGAGAACCTTACAACCCACTTCTTATGAGGATCGCCAATCAAACCGATGCCGATATTGTGATTATTGGGGGAATGGGACTCCGGTATGACGATTATCAGGCCTTTGTTGATAACGCAGAAAAGTCAGGATCAATGGAAAAAACGATCATGTTTGTTCACAAAGCAACGGATCCTGCTGTAGAGTGTCTTTTAGTCCCTGATATGGCGCTTGCTTGTGCTGAACAATTTGCTGTGAAGGATCAAAATGTTCTCGTTCTTTTAACTGATATGTCAGCTTTTGCAGATAGTATTAAAGAGATTATGATCACCATGGACCAAGTTCCTTCCAATCGTGGGTATCCAGGATCTCTTTATTCCGATCTCGCTTCAAGATATGAAAAAGCTGTCGATATTGATGGCAGTGGTTCGATTACTCTCATCTCTGTAACAACGATGCCTGGTGGAGATGTTACCCACCCTATTCCTGATAACACAGGCTATATCACTGAAGGGCAGTTTTACCTGCATGGAGGTCGGATCGATCCTTTTGGTTCACTTTCACGTTTGAAGCAACAAGTGATTGGTAGTGTGACACGTGAAGATCATGGGGATATTGCCAATGCTCAAATTCGTCTCTACGCAGAATCAAAAAAAGCGAGAGAAAGACAAAGTATGGGATTCCGCCTATCACGTTGGGATCAAAAACTTCTCGAATACTCCCTTCTCTTTGAAGAGCGAATGATGAACCTAGAAGTGAATATTCCCATTACAGAAGCCTTGAATCTAGGCTGGAAAACCTTAGCGGAGTGTTTCGATCCTCACGAAGTCGGAATTAAGCAAGATCTCTTAAGTACGTATTGGCCAAAATAGGATCTAAATGGCGCAGGTTAAACTGACAAAAATGGAGCTGAGGGATCGGCAATATAAGTTGAAGCAGCTCCAAAAATATCTCCCTACCCTCCAGCTTAAGAAAGCCATGCTTCAAACAGAGGTAAATCATGCAGCGCATGAAATCAAGGGGCTCAAGCGAATCTATCATGAGAAAATAAAAGCTTGTGAAAGCTTCCAAGCCCTTTTGACCGATCCCGAAGCAGACGTTATCGCCCTAGCTGCAGAAGTGGAAAAAGTGGAAAAAAAGTTTGAAAATATTGCTGGCGCTGAGATTCCTTTTTTTGAGAAGGTTATGTTTCGATCCCTTGACTATTCTCTATTTGAAACCCCTCTTTGGGTCGATTCCGCGCTGGAAAAGATTCGAGATCTTGTCATAGCAAAAGAAAAGATTGAAGTCGTGAAAGAAAAGAAGTGGATTCTTGAAAAAGAACTGCGAGAAGTCTCTATTCGAGTGAATCTCTTCGAGAAAATTTTAATTCCGCGAACACAGAGACATATTAAGAAGATCAAGGTTTTTTTAGGCGACCAAGAGTTAGCATCAGTAGCGCAAGCAAAAGTTGCCAAAAGTAAGATTGAAAAGCGAAAAGCAAAGGAGGCTATAGCGTGACAATCATCCGCGTGAAAAAATACCTCTTTATTGGTGTGCAAGAAGATATGGACACTTTCTTTAAGCGGGCTCAAGAAAAAGGGTTTATTGAGTTCATTTCTTCAAAGGGACGCAGGGCTTTAGACTACCCTGAAAACGTGGAGATACTGATCAAAGCTTTAAAGATCCTTCGGAAGCAGCCTGTGATAAAAAAAGCTGAACTCACAAAAGATCTCGATCCTGAAAAACTTAGTTCTACTGTTGTTGAAAATGCAATCTGGCTTGAGAAACTTGAAGAGCAGCGACGCTTTTTGGAAGCAGAGATCTCTCGCATTGAACCTCTTGGAGATTTTGATTTAAAAAAGATCCGACGGATTGAACAAGAAACCGGAAGACAGATGCAATTTTTTTGTGTCAAGAAAGCGAAACTTAAAAAAATTGAGCTTGATGAGGCCCTCATTCCTGTGGGTTCTGAGTATGACATGGAGTACTTTATGACTATTTCTCATAAGGTCGAAAGCTTTACGGGAATGCTCGAAATGCATTTCGAAAAGTCTCTTAAAGAACTTCAGAAAGAGCTCACAGCTGTTAGGGAGACAACCCTGAAATGTCAAGCTGAGCTTAAGGAAGATGCAGCCTATATTGATTTCTTAAAAGAGCACCTAGTGATTGCTCTCAATCACTATCACTTGGCAAGCACTTCTGGTGAAATCTCTAACCACATGAATGATTCTCTTTTTGCAATTGAAGGATGGATTCCTGAAAACCGCTTACATGGACTTTTCCCCCTTTTGGAAGGGCTAGGAATTCATGCAGAAGAAATCGCAATAGACCAAGGGGAGTGGGTCCCTACGTATATGGAGAATAAAAGTTTTGCAAAAGTTGGAGAAGATCTCGTTCATATTTACGATACCCCTGCAACAGCTGACAAAGACCCTTCAGGGTGGGTGTTCTGGGCCTTTGCTATTTTCTTTGCGATGATTATTTCAGATGCTGGGTATGGCTTCATCTTTTTAGCTTTAGCTCTGTTTCTTAGAAAGAAATGTAAACATATCCAAGGAAATGGTAAACGCTTTTTACGGCTATTTACAGTCCTTTCCTCTTTTTGTATTGGATGGGGGATTTTCTCTGGCGCCTATTTTGGTCTAGAGATTTCTCCAGAAAGTCCGATGAATAAGGTCAATATCATCCATATTCTAGCTGTGAAAAAAGCGGATTATCACCTCAAGCATAAAGACGAGACTTACCGAGAAATCATCGAAGAGTTTCCCCAAGTTTCAAAGGTTCAAACTGGAAAAGATCTTCTCTTTAAAGCAAAAGTTGAAAAAAATGGGTTTACGAACTACAAGATTTCAGATGAGTTTCGTGATTCGATTTTCATGGAAATTGCCCTTATCGCTGGTTTGATCCATATTAGTCTCTCTCTTTTGAGAAGACTCCCCAGTCATTTTGCAGGACTTGGCTGGGTCTTTGCTATGGTTGGGGCTTATATGTTTTTCCCAAAAGTTTTAAATGCAACTTCGGCTATTCACTTCGTTTTTTTGATCCCAAAGCAAGAAGGCTATGCGATAGGTCAGCAGCTTTTCTGGGGAGGAATAGGGCTTGCTTTAGTCGTTGCCCTGATACAAAATAAATGGCGGGGATTGATTGAACTGACAAAGGTGATTGAACTTTTTGCCGATGTTCTCTCATACCTGCGTCTTTATGCATTAGGGCTTGCTGCAATGATCCTTGCAGGCACTTTTAATGACTTTGGGATGAAGTTAGGCTTTGCTGCAGGATTCTTTGTGACCATTATTGGACATGTAATCAATATTATCATAGGAATTATGGGGGGAACGATTCACGGCCTCCGTCTCAATTTTATCGAATGGTATCACCACTCCTTTGAAGGAGGCGGAAAGCTTTTCAACCCACTTAAATTAATGAAATCTAGAGGAGAATAGAATGATGAGTTTTGCAATGATTGGCCCAGCGGTTGTTTTGGCTCTTGCTTGTTTGGGAAGTGCGATCGGGTGTGGAATTGCAGGAATGGCATCCCACGGAGTGATGGTCCGCGTTGATGAAAATCACGGAAAATTTATTGGAATGTCCGCCCTTCCTTCATCGCAAGCGATTTACGGCTTTGTGTTAATGCTTTTGATGAAACAAGCGATTGTAGCAAACACCCTAACTGCTTGGAATGGCATCGGCATTGGCGTCTTTATTGGTCTAGCCATCATGATTTCAGCGATTTACCAAGGAATGTGTGCAGCGACTGGAATTCAAGCTTCTGCAAAGCAGCCTGCCATTTATGGTAAGTGCTTGGCTGCATTGGGCATTGTTGAATCTTTCTCTCTTTTCGCGTTCGTATTTGCCTTATTACTGCTCTAGCAGTATAAGGGCGAGCATGAGGAAAGAAGAAGACTCGCTGGGAATTGTAGAAATTCCAGAAGATAAATATTGGGGCGCTCAAACAGAGCGCTCTCGTATCAACTTCCCTGTTGGAAGGGAAAAAATCCCTATAGAAGTGATTTACAGTCAAGCCATTGTAAAAAAGGCTTCAGCCATTGTGAACAATGAAATGGGGCTCCTTTCTGACGAAAAATCCAAAATGATCCAAAAGGCTGTTGATGCGATCCTAGCAGGAGAGCTAGATGACCATTTTCCATTGGTTGTTTGGCAAACAGGCTCAGGAACGCAAACCAACATGAACGTCAATGAAGTCATCAGCAACTATGCGATCAAGAAGGTAGGAGGGGAAATGGGATCGAAAAAACCAATCCACCCTAATGATGATGTCAATAAGTCTCAATCTTCAAACGATACATTCCCTACGGCAGCTCACATTGCCGCAGTTGTAAAAGTCAAACAGCACCTTCTTCCAAACCTTTTAATTTTTCTCAATGGTTTGAAAGAAAAAGCAGAAGCCTTTAAGCACACTGTAAAAATGGGTCGAACACATCTTATGGACGCTGTTCCTCTGACTTTAGGCCAAGAATTTTCTGGCTATGCTTCCATGATTGCATATGGAATCAAAGCCATTGAAAACGCTCTTTTCCACCTTTCAGAAATAGCGCTTGGAGGAACAGCAGTCGGCACAGGTCTCAATACTCCCGCAGGCTTCCCTGAAAGAGTGGCTACTGTTCTTTCCCATCTCACGGGGCAAGCCTTTAAGACAGCGCCGAATAAGTTTGAAGCGATTGGAGCTGATGATGGAATGGTGGAAATGTCTGGAGCTCTTCGGCAAGTTGCGAGCTCTTCGCTAAAAATTATTAATGATATTCGTTGGATGGCCTCTGGACCTCGCTCTGGAATTGGGGAGCTTCTGATTCCAGCTAACGAACCTGGTTCTTCCATGATGCCTGGTAAAGTGAACCCCACACAATGTGAGTCTCTCTCCCAAATTTGTATCCAAGTTATGGCCAATGACATGGCAATTGGCATTGCTGGATCTCAGGGAAACTTTGAACTGAATGTTTATCGTCCTGTAATGATTTATAATCTTTTGCAATCGATACAACTTCTTGGAGACGGAACGAAAAACTTCTATGATCGTTGTCTTAAAGGCATTGAGGCGAATCTTAGCCAAATTGATAGCCATCTCAAGCGTTCTCTTATGCTAGTGACGGCACTAAATCCAGTGATTGGTTATGATAAGGCCGCAGCAATTGCGAAAAAGGCTCAGAAAGAACACAAGACATTAAAAGAAGCAACGCTTGATTTAGGTTACCTTTCTGCTGAAGAATTCGACAAAGTTGTTGATCCTGCTAAGATGACGTAACAGCAAAAACAGCCCACTTAGAATAGGGTGGATGGGGGCGTACATAGACCCTAATTGTTTAAAACAAGGAGTCGATTCATGAGAAAATTGCGCGGATTAGGTAGAAAAAAAGCATGCAAACAATCGCACTTGAAGGAATGGTAATGACCCATGAAAGGACAATATCGCGGAGAGTGCGTAGGTTAAGAGCAGAAAGCCCTCTTGCCAACCCCACACCGAGAACAGCTCCCACGATACAATGGGTCGTAGAAATAGGAAGACCAAATTTTGAAGCAACTAAGATTGTCGTTGCGGCCCCAAACTCGGCGCTAAATCCTCGCGTAGGAGTGAGTTCGGTAATCTTTTTCCCGATTGTTTCCATAACGCGCCAGCCCCAAGTCGCAAGTCCCACAACAATCCCAACCCCTCCCATTGCCAAAAGCCAAGCAGGAACGCTAGAGTTTGCATAAAAACCACCTGCTTTAATGATTTCAAGGGCCCCTGCAACAGGGCCAATTGCATTCGCGACATCATTGGCTCCATGGGCAAAGGCCACATAGGCAGCGCTCATGATTTGGAGAGAAGCAAACATTTTTTCTACGATCTTATAGTCAGAGCTAGAGGTGTACAGGTTAGAGTGTTCACGCACATCTGCAGCGTAGTCTTCAACATCTTTTAAAAGGCGTCCCACTTGCTTTTTGCGCTCCCCTTTGCTTGTAAGCTGCACTCTCTTCAAGTGGCGCACAGCTTTATTCAAGCTAAAGACTTGTTGAGACGTATTTGCAGAGACTGTTTGTGGTCGGGGGAGATAAACTTTTTTTAGAACAAAAAAAGCAATCAGTGCCCCAATAAGACCCATAACACATCCGATTAAGAGGGTTTCGGCTAAAGAAAACTTTACTTGAAAAGATCCTATGCCGTTAGAAAGGATACTCAATGTGAACACAAAAAGGACAATGAAAACCATCACAGGAATCAATCGCCTGGTTGCATTGATAGGATTCATTGCAAAGAGAATTTTTCGCTGGAGTGTGCTAAAGATTAAAAAGGCAAAAAGACCGCTCAAGGCAGGGGAGATGATCCAACTCATCGCAATACTTCCTATTCCGCTCCATTGAACCGCATGAATGCCTCCTGCCATCACACCAAATCCTAGTAAGGCACCGACAATCGCATGGGTTGTTGACACAGGCCAACCAAAATACGAAGCGACTTGAAGCCAGAATGCTGTTGCGGTTAATGCTGCTAACATGCCGTATAGGAGAATTTTGGGATGATGAGCAAAAACATCGGGGTTGACAATTCCTGATTGCATCGTCTTGGAGACATTTCCTCCTAAGAAGAAGGCGCCACAAAACTCTAGGATTCCTGCGATAACAACCGCTTTAAAAAGGGTAAGCGCTCCCGATCCGACAGACGTTCCCATTGCATTGGAAACATCATTAGCGCCGATATTCCAAGTCATATAAAACCCTGCAAGGAGGACTAAGACCGTTAAAATGAAATCAATAGACATCTGAACCTATTTGTGAATGCGTATGGTTTTGATTTTCATAAATTTTTTGCAGTTTTTTGACCCCCTATTTGGGCACATTGTCGAAGAGGCAAAGGCAACAAATAGGCGTTTAAAATGGTTTGAAAAAAAATAGATAGAAGGGGCATGCGAGTTTAAGCATAGGTGCATTATTTAAGTTCCAAAATCATCCGGATGCGATGGGCTAGTTTTTCTGAAATGTGAGAAATGTGATTGATCTCTCCAACAAGGCGAATATAGAGGTAAAAGACAGGAGTTTTACTATTTTCAGCTGTTTTGAAGAACTCTTTCATCAGCCCATGCTTCATTTTATCGGCTTGGTATTCAATCTTTGAAGTTTTCTCAACAATCGTTCTCACTTTTTCAGCTTCAATTCCCCCAAAAGAAGACTCTAAAAGCTCGTGAAGCTCTTTAATAATGGAACGCGCATTCCAAAAAGCCTCCATATTTTTTTTAAAGAGTTGATCGAGATGATCACAGAGATCTCCCAGTTCACTTACAGGATATAAAGTCAGCAGATGACCGATATCTTCGGCCTTATCAGAAATGCTGTCTTGAATCGCTAGAATATCAAGAAACTGACTCTGATCGATCGGGAGAAATAAACTTTTTGGCAAATGATTACGGATGTCATTCTTTGTCAAATCCGCTTCATGTTCAAGCTTTGAAAGTTCTTTAACCAACTGCTCGAGTTCTTCGGGGGATTTACTTTTAAGATTATCGAAGATTTCAGTCAGTTTTTTCATACAACTGCTCACCTTCTTCATATGGGACTGAAGAGGCTGAAAGGGAGATTTTCCAAAAATTCGAGCAATCGTTGTTAACATAGGACTTTGCTATAAGGGGTTTACTTAACCATAGCAATCGTTCGCTTTAAGTTCACGAAAAATAGAGTGGTAAGTTTCGATACACTGATTCCAAGAAAAATTTTTAATGAGATGATTTTTTGCCGCTTCGGTGTAATCAGCGCCTTTAAGAATCGCAGCGGCAAATTTTTCAGGGTTCTTCTCATTGATAAGAGTTCCGAAAATTCCTCCTGAAAGGACCTCTTCAAAAGGAGGGATTTTGGAAGCGATAATGGGAATCTCGAGTGCCATGGCTTCTAAAAGAATGAGTCCAAAAGCTTCCCATCTGGAAGGGACAACCACACACTCCACTTCTGATAAGAGTTTGAGACCTTCTTTTCTCGAAACTTTTCCAGTTACAGTCGTGTAAGGATCCTTTTTTAAGACCTCTTCATCGTCTCCTCCTCCAATCACGCGAAGGCGATAACCCTTAGGTCCCAAAATTTTCATGATCTCAAGCATGAAAAGAGGATTTTTTTGATAGCATAAGCGTCCCATAAATCCAATAAGCTTTGGAATTTTTTCTTTTTTAGAAGGGATTGTATTGAGAGCGATCCCATGATGAATAACGCAGTGCCTTGTTTTTTTAAGTAAGTGATTTTTTAACGCAAGCGCTTCTTCAGTATGAGAGACAAAATTCACAAGAGTTGCCCCTTTCATTGCCCTGCGCTCACCAAAACGGCTAAACTTTAGCCCTTGGTGGAGTCCATGAAGTCCATGAACAGTATAGAGAACAGGGCAAGGCTTGCGGCAAAAGCTTAGGAAAAAAGCGGCTCGCCCTCCATGAACATGAATCAAATCAGGGTTAATCTTAAGAATCACTTTCTGCATCTTGGCTGCGATGCGCAGATCGAAACGCGCTGTAAAAAAATTTATCCCAAATTTTGGGATATTCCCTGCCTTTTTAATGGCATAAGAATTTTCTTGGGTGAGTAAGAAAGGATCAGCTAGAGATTTTAGGACATCTAAAACAAAAGTTGTCCCACCTCCAGGGTTGCCATCAGCAACAATTTGTAGTATCTTCATGAGAATTATTTTATCGTAAGGAGTTTTATTTTGCTTGTATTTTGGCACCAAGAAGATTTGAGAATAGAAGAAAATTTAGGGCTCAGTAAAGCTTGCGCTGAAAACCCACACGTCGTCCCGATCTTTATTTTATCTGATGCTGCGCAGCTAGGAGAGGCAAGTCGGTGGTGGCTCCATAAAAGTTTAGAAGCGCTCCAAAAAGAGTATGCAGCAAAGGGAGTAAAGCTGATTCTTCGTCGGGGAGATCCCCTCAAGATTTTCAAAGAATTAAACGTTCAAAAAGTTTTCTGGAATCAAACCTTTTCTGAAGAAGAGAGATTAGTAGCGCAAGAATTAGGCGAAAAAGGGAGGCCATTTAATGGAAATCACTTAGTAGAGATTCCTCATTTTTTTAATAAGTTGGGAAACCCCTTTGCAGTTTTTACCCCCTTTTATAAAACCCTATTGAAGGAAATGAAACCCGTAAAAATCCAACAGATCGATCTTAAAAAAGGACAAGAGATAGAAAGTGATTCCCTCGACTCACTAAAGCTTTTACCCAAAAAGAATTGGACAAAATCCCTTGAGAGGCAGTGGATGCCCGGCAGAAAAGGAGCCCTTAAACGGTTACATACCTTTACTGGCAAAAATTATGGAAAGCAAAGAGACTTTCCGGCCGAAAAAGGAACCTCCCTGCTGTCGCCCCATCTCCACTTCGGTGAACTCAGTCCTTACGAAGTATGGGCTAAAGTCGACAATGAGCCTTTTCGACGACAACTTGCTTGGAGAGAATTTGGATCATCTTTTGTGACGCACTTTCCAAAAACAACGACTGAAAATTGGCAAGCTAAATTCGACCGTTTTCCTTGGAAACCCAATGCAGGCTCGCTACGCAGGTGGCAAAAAGGAGAAACAGGCTACCCCATTGTTGATGCTGGGATGCGGCAACTGTGGAAAGAAGGATGGATGCACAATCGCGTTCGGATGATCGTTGCCTCTTTTCTAGTAAAAGATCTTTTTATTCATTGGAAAGAGGGGGCTGCGTGGTTTTGGGATACCCTTGTAGATGCTGACATGGGAAACAATACTCTCGGTTGGCAATGGGTGGCAGGCTCAGGACCCGATGCCGCACCATTTTTCCGCATTTTCAACCCCATCCTTCAAGGAGAAAAATTTGATCCCATGGGACACTATGTTAAAATGTATTGTCCTGCGCTCAAAAACCTCTCTTCCAAATGGGTACATAAACCATGGCTGGCTTCCGAAGAAATATTGCGCCAAGGGGGAGTTGATTTGGGTGAAACCTATCCTTATCCTATGGTAGATCACAAAAAGATGCGAGACAAAGCATTGGCTTATTTTGAAAAATTATAGCGTAGAGATTCCACCATCAACACCGATGAGTTGACCTGTCATCCAACGACTTTTTGAGGAAAGAAGAAAAGCTATCATTTCCGCAATATCATTTGGGTTTCCCACCCGTTTCATAGGGTGTTTTTTTGCAGAGCCTTCTTTTTTAGCCTCAGAATCTAGTAGAGATGAGGTCAGTGGAGTCTCGGTTAGAGAGGGTGCTACAGCATTCACCCTTAGTTTAGGTGCATATTCAGAAGCAAGCCCTCTCATAAACCCAGTCACGGCGTTTTTTGCTGCGCTGATTGAGCAGTGCATGGGAAATCCTTTACCAGCAGCAACCGAGCTCATCAACACAATCGATCCATTTTCAGTTTCCAGCAGTTGAGGAAGATACTGTTTGATCACCTTTACAGCCCCTAAAACGTTGACGTTAAAATCATTTTGATAGTCTTCAATTTTGAGCTGAGAGAAAGGTTTGAGCGTGATCGTTCCGGGAAGGTAAGCCAGCCCATCTATATGGCTCTTTACCTTTGCAAATTCTGGATTGTTGGTGGAAATATCACAAGGATAATGTGTCACGTTTGCAAGGCCGTCAAGAGCGTTGCTAGTGCGGCTTATAGCAGTAATGCTATGCCCTTGTTGGCTCAAAATTTCTGTTAAAGCAAGCCCAATTCCAGAGCTGCCACCTACAATCAAATAATGACTCATGTTTTCACAGTATAGAATCTAGAAAAGAAGTTCAAGCAAAGATCCGTGCGCGCTCTTTTTTTGTAAGAGAACGCCACTCCCCTTCAGTGAGAGCGCCCAGCTTTAGATCTCCAATGCGAATGCGGCAAAGAGAAAGGAGGGTGAGTCCTGCGTTTTGAACCATCAGACGAACTTCCCGTTTTTTCCCTTCTTTAACAACGATCTTGAGGGTTCCTCGTCTTACCTTTGTCACTTTTGCAGGGCGCAGCCACTCTCCTTCAATCAATGTTCCTCTAGACAGTTTTTGAAGATGTGCATGAGTGACTTCTTGCTGCGTTTTTGCAAGATACTCCTTACGGATATTTTTTGAAGGGTGGATCACTTCTTGAGCAAAGTGCCCATCGTTAGTGAGTAAAATGAGTCCTGTCGTATCACGATCTAGGCGTCCAATTGTAAATAAACGTTCTTTGACCCCAGTAAAAAGGTCAATCACTAATTTTTTTCGTCCTACGGGTTTATTAGAACAGATGAAACCTTTAGGTTTATTCAAAACGTAATACACTTTTTCGTTCCTCACCGTTACCGGGTGATCTTCAACAAAAATCTTATCCGTTGCAGGATCAATAATCGTTTGAGGAACAGTAACGATCGCATCATTAACGCGCACTTTTCCCTCAAAAATGAGATATTCTGCAGCGCGGCGAGACGCCACCCCTGCTGTAGCTAAAATTTTACTTAGACGATTTGGTTCCATGCTAAGTAGTATAAAATAGGTGCCAGAATAATACAATCTCATCTATCATGAGGCTATGGCAAAGCAGGCAAAACTTATTTTACTTCGCCACGGAAAGTCTGATTGGAATCAAAAAAATCGCTTTACAGGGTGGGTTGATGTCCCTCTTAGTAAAGAAGGGATCATTGAAGCGCAAAAAGCAGGAAGGGCTATCAGTCACATCCCCATTGATGTGATTTTTATCTCTTCTCTCATACGAGCGCAAATGACAGCAATGATCGCGATGACAGAGCATGCAAGTGACAAAACACCGATCCTTTTACATCAAGGTGAAGGGAAGTTTGATGCATGGGCGAAAATTTATGATCCTAAGGCAAAAGAGCAGATGATTCCTGTTTATCAGTCCTGGGAAATGAATGAACGGATGTATGGAACACTCCAAGGACGCGATAAAGATAAAACACGAGAAAAGTTTGGAGCCGATCAAGTCAATATTTGGCGCCGGAGCTTTGATACACCTCCCCCTGATGGTGAAAGTTTAAAAATGACTGCTGATCGGTCGATCCCTTACTTTAAAAATAAGATAATGCCTCTTTTGAAAGAGGGAGAAAATGTTCTAGTATCCGCTCATGGAAATTCTCTCCGTTCGATCGTCATGTATCTTGATAATCTTTCAAAGGAAAACGTGGTCACCCTTGAAATTCCAACAGGAGCTCCCCTTTGTTACTCTTTTGAAAAAGAGCGCTGGAAGAAAGAAACCCTATGAAGAAATCCATTTACCTCGATAACGGAACCTTAGCTCGTCCATCTGATGATCTCATTGCCCGGGTACAACCCTTTATCAAAAGACATTGGGAGTCAGTCGTAGCTCCCTACATTCAAGGAAAAGAACCCTTTACCTCTATTAACAAAACAGTGGGAGATCTTCGCGCTTTTGTAGGAGTGCATGAAAAAGATCGGTTTCAATTCTGCAGCTCTGGAGCGCAGGCTATTTCAGAGGTCTATCATAGCGCCTATATCGATCACATTGCCGAAAATGGAAAAAATCACATCTTAACCACAAAAGTTGAGGAAGCATCGATTCACTTGATCGGCCAAAGCTTCGAAAAACTTGGAGTGTATCAAAAAACCATTCCTCTTAATGAAAATGGACAAGTCACTCGTGAAGCCTTAGAGCAAGCGATCACACCAAAAACGGGTCTTGTTTCCCTGTCATGGGCAAGTGCATTAACCGGTGTAATCCATCCCATTTGGGAGCTCGGCGAGCTGTGCCGGGAAAAAGGGGTTCTTTTTCACGTCGACGCCTCGAATATTTTAGGAAAACTTTATTTCAAATTTCAAGAGCTTCCGATCGATTACTTAACATTTGAAGGAACGCTCCTTCATGCCCTTAAAGGAAGTGGAGGTCTTTTTATTCGAAGAGGTGTTGATTTTCAAAGTCGCACCCCTGAAGGAATGGAAGGAGTCGATCTCAATCTTCCAGCCTTTATTGGTCTGGGAATCGCGATGGAAGAGCTTGGCCAAGCTTTTGATCACCTCTGTATGGAAACCGTGCGACTCCGCGATAAGTTAGAAGAAGAAATTCTCTTAGCGATTCCTGAGGCGCAGGTTCTATTCAAGGAAGCCGAACGTCTTCCCAATGTTTCAGCCATTCATTTTCCCGGAGTCATAGGAGAGCTTCTTGCTTTTCATTTAAAAGAGCGAAAAATCTTTGCTTCCTTTGGAGGAGGACGTCTTCAAAAACTGCGTCATTTATTGACAGCAATAGGTAAAGATCCTATCGAAAGTCAATGTGCATTAAGTTTTTCATTATCTTATACTACGACTGAGGAAGAGATCGATCGCGCAATTGCAACGATCGTTGATTGTGCCCAAAAATGCCGCACCTTTTCAAGGGAGGCTGTCAAATGAAACCCCATCCATGGACAGAGTATAGCAACTTACTAAAAGAACGGATCCTTAATCCCCGCAACGTAGGCTCTTTTAAGGAAAATGCTGGGGCTTTTCAAGAGATGCGCGTTGTGACTGGAAAAAAAGAGTGGGATGGAAGTGTGCTGGTCTTTTCAATGGTTGTGGATGAAACCGATGGAATCATTGCCGATGCTAAGTTCATGGCTTTTGGAGAAACTGCGCTTATTGGAGCCTCCGATGCTGCTTGCGAGGTGATTCTTAGGAAAAATTATGACCAAGCCCGCCGCTTAACTGCTGATTTAATCGACCGGAAACTTCGAGACTTCACTACTCTTCCATCTTTTCCTAAAACTGCCGACAGCGCCCTGAATTTTGTCCTATCAGTCATTGAAGAGGCTGCAGAAAAATGCACCGACATTCCTCTAAAAGGCCCCTCTGTTACCCCACCTATTCCTGAGCAGCAACAAGTAGAAGGAGGGCACCCCAATTGGCATCTCTTTTCACCCGATGAAAAGCTTGATCATATTAAAGAAGTGATTCGCGATGAAATTCAACCCTATATCGAGCTCGACGCTGGGGGCATTGAAGTCTCAGCTTTTAATCATGAGAGGGAAGTGATTATTGCCTATCAAGGGGCTTGCATCACTTGCCCCTCATCGACAGGTGCGACTCTCAATGCCATCCAACAAATCTTGCGATCACGCCTTTCACCCTCCCTTGATGTAAAACCTGATTTATCTTTGTTGCAGTTTTAAAGCTTTGCAAAAACTTAACTTACGAAAAGAGTTGATTTGAGCTTAGCAAGTTCTAAAAAGAAGTAGACACCCTTGTGTTCTGATCTTAAACAATTGACATCCTCTCCTCCCTAAAGGAAAAAGATTCCTGATTACTCAGGCTGAACTTAAGTTCGCCCATGTTTAGAGGTGTTTCTACGATGCTACTAACGCCTTTCTCTTCGCAGACTAACACAGCCATACCCTGCCGCTTTTTGAAGCATACTCTTAGCCCGTGAATACTTCAAATCATATTTTCTATGGAGAAAATGTATTGAGAGCCAAAAACTTCAATAGAAAGAAAACACCTTATATCCTCCATCTCAAGGAAGAGGTTTTACGGCGTATTTTGAAATGAAAAAGCATTTAGGAGGGAATGGAATGTTTTTTTACCTGAGGCCTTAGGATCAAGACCATAACACACCTATTTTTTGATTTCTCCCGACGAAAGCGTTTGAATCTTCCCAGTATCTAAAAGAATATTCAGTTGGCCATCAGAGTTTAGAGAGTGAAAAGTTCCTGAAATACTATGGCCATTTTGTTTAAGAATTAGCGGTTTTCTTTTGTGTGTAAGCAGAGCATCATAACTCCTATGAAAAGGTCTAAACCCCTCTCTTAGGTAGAGAGAATAATCTTTAAAGAAAAGCCCCTCTAACTTTTTAATCAAAGGAGGGAGTTGTTGTTGCTTTCCAGTTTCAATCAGAAGAGAGGTTGCAGGTTGATCAATTTGATCGAGAGTTTCTTCAGGCATATTTACGTTGATTCCTGTTCCTAAGATGACTCCAAATTTATCATGCATATCTGTTGTTTCACACAGAACGCCTGCAATTTTTTTCCCGTTAACCAAAACATCATTCGGCCATTTAATCTGCGGGCAAAGGCCTAATTTGTTTAAAAGTTTTGTGATACTTAAAGAGAAAATTTGAGCAATATTGTTAAGGTCCATGCCCCTTTTAGCCGCTACGAAAAAGTAAGTGAGATAGATGTTCCCTCCCTTAGGAGATACCCAACTCCGATTAAAACGACCACGTCCTGCAGTTTGTTCATCTGCAGTGATACGGGTAATGGTGTTTAGGTCAAAGCAGGAGTAATTTTCTTTGGCGTAAGAATTGGTAGAATGAACTTTTTGTAGATGGACTTGCGCGGCTTTTTCTACCATAATAACTCCAAATTATGGACAATAAGATCTTATGTGGAACCATCAAGTTTTAAGACGCATTGATTTCAGAACACTTCCTCTTATCATTATGCTCATGGTCATGAGCATTCTTATCATTGCTTCTACCACTTCAGACGTTCAGTTTACAGGGGAAGATCTATTCTTTACCCCACACGTTAAGAAACAAATCCAACGTTTTGGCGTCGGAATCCTTTGCTATCTATTTTTTGCAGGTCTTGACTACCACAAATTAAGGGAGTGGGCCTGGGTTCTTTATATTGGCACTATCTTACTGCTACTCGGTCTTTTTTTTACAGAACCGATTCAACATGTCCATCGTTGGTATCGGATTCCTTTTATTGGTGGGACACTGCAGCCCTCTGAATATACCAAACTGACTCTTGTTTTTACTCTAAGTTGGTTTCTTGAAAAAAAGGGGAGAAATGTGGGTGATTGGCGGACTTTTTTCCAAGCAGGGGTGATTGTTTTGATTCCCTTTCTTTTAATAGTGAAACAACCTGATCTTGGATCTGCTATGGTTTTATTTCCGATGACTTTAGGAATGTTTTATTTTGGAGGCATTCGAAAAGAGGTCATTAAAATCATGTCTGCTTTAGGATTGGCAGCCCTTATCTTAATTTCTCTCATTTTTACTGGAGTAGTAGACCATGAAGAGATTAAACCCATTGCGACAAAGATTTTAGAAAAATATCAATATGAACGATTTAACCCTAATACCTATCACCATCAAGCGGCGAAAATAGCCATTGCGTTAGGAAAATATACAGGAAGTGGATTTAAAAAAAGTTTATTTACTGGACGTCAATTTCTCCCGGCAGCTTACACAGACTCTGTTTTTCCTGCATTTACGGAGGAATTTGGAATTTTTGGAGCCATTTTTATGTTACTCTTGTTTTTCGGACTGATTTATTGTAGTTTTCAAGTTACAGCTGTTGCCAGAGATCACTTTGGGCGGGTTTTGTCTGCTGGAATCGCCGTTTACTTGGCCATTCATGTGGTGATGAACATCGGAATGATGTGTGGCTTTTTGCCTATTACAGGTGTGCCACTAGTTCTTGTAACTTATGGTGGATCTTCTGTGACTTTAACAATGAGCGCCCTAGGCATACTGCAAAGCATCTATACAAGAAGGTTTATGTTTTGACAAAGCACCCATTTATTTTACAGCCCGGATCATGGATTGGAGAAGGAAAAATGACACTCTCAACAGGAGATGAAAGTCTTCCATTTTACACCCGCTGGAAAGTTCCTAAAGATAACAACGGGAGAATCGAGTCGGTGCAAGAAATTCAAATTTCAGGTCTTTCCGATGTGATGCATAACCAATTTGCTTTTTATGCTATCAAGCGGAAAAAGTTCTCAATCGAACTCGAGAACCAGTCGCTTGGAAAAGTTGTGGGTGAGGGGATCGTTAATGATAAATTCATTGGATGGGAGTTTCGTTTAGATCATCTCGGCTTTGAAGGGTTTGAGTTTTATGAAAAAAGTGAGAATCTTGACACCTATCTGATGCATGCAGAATATGCTACAAACGATGATTTTCGCACAGTCATTCATGGGAAAATCTGGCGCTCAATCGAAGAATCCCAAGAGTAGTTGTTATTGTAAGTGGCAGAGCGCGCGGCGAAAAGAAAAACAATGATTCAACAAAGTAAGCTTTTTTCTGAGCTCTTAGTATGCTATACGGCAAAAAAGTAATAAAACCCTATTGCTAATAAATAATATAATAAACTATTAAAAAATCAAGGTCGGTTTATTATGAAATACTTGTTTTTTCTTGGTCTTTTATTTTTGTTAGCGTGTGCAATACATCCTAAAGTCATGACGCGTGACAAATACGCTAGAGTTGAAGTTGGAATGAAAGCTTCTGATATCGAACACCGATTTGGCAAACCTTATCAAATTGTTTCTCGTGAAGGAGGCAAAGAAACCTACGAATATATTGAAAAAATCAAAATGGGAAATCAAGTCATTGAGCAACGCCGTTATTACATTGTGATTCAAGAGGGAAAGGTCATTGGAAAATATATGAAACTATCGAATCCCCCTCCATTTGAAGCGCTTTATTCAGAGGATCCTTATCCAAATTATTAAGTCCAAAGAACTTTATCTACGCTTTAATCTTGATGTCGACGCCCGCTGCGACTGGGAGAACCTTGAGCTTATCAATGGTATCCAGTGTTGGATTGAGGATATCGAGAAGGCGAACATGAGTGCGGATCTCAAACTGCTCACGTGATTTTCGGTCAACGTGTGGTGATCGGAGGACCGTATAGATTTCCCTTCTAGTTGGAAGAGGGATAGGGCCAACAATGCGCGCTCCAGTTCTTTTTGCTGTTTCAACAATATCGGCAGTCGAACGATCAAGAATCCTTTGGTCGTATCCCTTAAGGCGGATCCGTATCTTTTTTCTAGTGGTTGTTTCTTTTGCCATTGATGCTATCTCTTTTTATTTCTTAACAATTTCTTCTTGAATTTTTGCAGGCACTTTTTCGAAATGTCCCGGTTCCATTGAGTAGGTTGCACGTCCTGAACTCAAGGAGCGTAGCGTTGTTGAGTAACCAAACATTTCACTTAGAGGCACCTCACATTCAAAGATAGAGATCCCTTTTTCCATGCCTTGGTTCATGATTTTCCCGCGACGTCTATTGATATCACCAATAATATCACCGAGGAATTCCTCTGGAGTTGTAACAACGACTTTCATAATCGGTTCGAGGATAATGGGAGTTCCCTTCTTGGCGGCCTCTCTAATCGCCATCGAAGCACAAATTTTGAAAGCCATTTCATTAGAGTCCACTTCGTGGAAGGATCCAAAGACGATGGCAACTTTAACGTCGACTAAGTTGTAACCGGCAAGAACTCCATTGGAGAGTCCTTCTTCAATTCCTTTGATACAAGCTGGGATGTATTCCCTAGGAATCACCCCCCCAACAATTTTGCTGACGACTTCGTTCCCTTTTCCAGCTTCGTTTGGTTCAATTTCCAGACAAACGTGGGCATATTGTCCCCGTCCACCAGACTGTTTAACAAACTTAGTATCCGTTTTGGAAGAAGCGGTGATCGTCTCTTTATAAGAAACTTGAGGCTTACCAACATTAGCTTCTACTTTGAACTCGCGGAACATGCGGTCTTTTAAGATCTCTAAGTGAAGTTCCCCCATTCCTGCGATAATGGTTTGTCCTGTTTCTTCGTTTGTACTAACGCGGAAAGTGGGATCTTCTTCTGAAAGAGAGCTCAGTGCTTGTGAGAGCTTTTCCCGGTCAGCTTTAGATTTTGGTTCGATTGCCATCGAAATCACAGGTTCTGGGAATTCCATTTTCTCGAGGAGAAGGGGAGTATTTTCCGCGCAAAGAGTATCACCTGTTGCTGAGTTTTTAAGGCCGATAACAGCGGCGATATCACCGGTAAAGAATTCATCGCGATCTTTTCGTTGGTTGGAGTGCATCTCTAAAAGTCTAGATACACGTTCTTTTTTACCCTTTGTTGTGTTGATAAGAGTCATTCCTTTTTCGAGAACACCAGAGTAGACGCGAACAAAGGTCAGACGTCCCACGTAAGGGTCAGTGACCACTTTAAATGCCAATGCCGCAAGTGCACTAGTATCGCTTGGTTCTAAGGTGAGTTCCTTCTCTGTATCGATATCAAGACCTTTAATCGTTCCACGATCGAGTGGAGAAGGCATCCATTTTGTAATCGCGTCGAGAAGAGGTTGGATCCCTTTGTTCTTAAAAGCGGTTCCACAAAGAACAGGATTTATTTTATTGGTACAAACTCCTTGGCGAATAGCGGCATGAATTTCATCTTCAGTAAGAGTGTCAGGAGCTTCAAGAACTTTCGTCATGAAGAGTTCATTTGATTCATCGACCATTGCAAGCTCTTCTAGGAGCGCTGCCCGCATTTCTTCACACTTACTTTTAAGATCTGCCGGGATGTTGGCAACTTCGTATTCTGCGCCCATGGTCTCATCTTTAAAGAGATAAGCTTTCATTGTGATTAGATCGACTGTTCCAAGGAAGTCGTTCTCGGCTCCAATTGGGCATTGAACAGCAATGGCATTTGCTCCGAGCTTTTCTTGCATACTTTTGATGCAGAAGAAATAATCGGCTCCGACACGATCCATTTTGTTGATAAAGGCAATTCTTGGAACGTTGTAGCGGACAGCTTGTCTCCACACAGTTTCTGACTGAGGTTGCACCCCATCCACAGCGCTAAACACAGCCACTGAACCGTCAAGAACACGAAGGGAGCGCTCTACTTCTACAGTGAAGTCAACGTGTCCGGGAGTGTCGATAATGTTAATTTTGCAGTTGCCCCAGTAAACAGTAGTTGCAGCAGAGGTAATGGTGATCCCACGTTCTTGTTCCTGTTCCATCCAGTCCATTGTTGCAGCTCCTTCGTGGACTTCACCGATTCGGTGCAAACGACCTGAATAAAAAAGGATCCGTTCTGTGCAAGTTGTTTTCCCCGCATCGATGTGGGCCATGATACCAATGTTTCTGACATTCTCTAATGTGTCTTTTGGGGGACGCTGTTTTGCCATTTTTTCAGTGTGCTCCTTTACCATTTATAGTGTGCAAATGCTTTATTCGATTCTGCCATTCGGTGTGTGTCGTCTTTCTTTTTGATTGTGGAACCTTGGTTGTTGAAGCAATCGGCAAGTTCCATTGCTAAGCTGTCGATCATATTATGACCAGGTTTTTTTCTTGCATGCATAATGATCCATTTCATACCCATTGAAGCCCTACGATCTGTTGGGATTTCAATCGGCACTTGGTAGGTCGCTCCCCCAATTCTTCGAGACTTTACTTCGAGAGTTGGCATCGCATTTTCCATCGCTTGATCAAAAGCGATGATTGGATCTTTAGCATTCACTTTCTTTGCGAATACATCCAAAGCTTGATAAACAATGCGTGTTGCTAAGGACTTTTTCCCGTGAAGCATGACGCGATTGATGAACTTTGAGAGAGTGGTGTTATTGTATTTCTGATCAGGACTAGCTTTTCGCTTCGTTGCACGACGTCTTCTTGACATAGTCTACTTATCCTTTAGGTTTTTTCGCGCCATATTTAGAACGCGCTTGTTTCCGGTCTTTAACAGCTGCGCAGTCGAGAGAACCTCGGACAATATGGTAACGAACACCGGGAAGGTCTTTAACTCTTCCACCTCTAACGAGAACGATGCTATGTTCTTGTAAGTTATGTCCTTCACCACCGATATAAGCGATGACCTCTTGTCTATTGGAAAGGCGCACCCACGCTACTTTTCGAAGAGCAGAGTTAGGTTTCTTCGGCGTTTTTGTCTTTACTTGAAGACAAACGCCCCGTCTTTGTGGACATTTCTGGAGCGCAGGAGATTTTTTTTTCTTTTTTTTGGCCGTGCGTTGCTTCCGCACAAGTTGGTTGATGGTTGGCATTAAGGCCTCTACTCTTATTTGTACTGTTGTCAATCCCAGACAGAATTGATTCTTACCAATGTAAACGAGTAATATAGCTTACACTCTTAATTTCTTGCAAACTATTGCTTTCAGCAGCGCTAAGATCGTGTGCCAGCAAGATTTTTTATAAGCAGCTAAGTGGTTTAGCTACTTAACTGCAGACAACAAAGCGATTACGTATGAACCTGTCCTGAATGAAAGATATTTTGAATTCGATCTTTCATCCCTAAAACTATCAGGGCAAAGCATAAAACTCCTTTCTAGAATTTCATCTTTTTTTCCCATCTCGTTGAGATTCTTCTGTATTTTGTTTTGATCCATGCGATTATCCGCTTAACTTTCCAACGATCTGCAAGTTTTATCAGCTTCGTACAGGACTTTTTCTAAAAAACCTTCTGTTTCCATCTGTACTAACCATCTATGTGCTATTGCATGTGGAGCAAAATTTTTTTTCTTCGGAAGAGCCCGTCATGGTCCTCCTGTTTTCAACACGCAAAATATGGACTTGATGACTGGCCTCCAGGGTTGGGTTTTTCTTCCTTTACCACTCCTGTTCGCCCATTTTTCCAGTATAGGAGCTAGTCGTTGAATAACTTTCACTTAATCCATGGAACATTTTGACCCTTTTGTGTTGATTTCCAAAAAATTAAGTCTATCAAATATATTATTTACTAGTGCAAGATAGGTGCGCGTCGATTTATCCAGCATTTTGTGTTGAGACTCTCAAAATCCGATCTTTACCGAGGTGATCGATACCGAAAAAGCGCTCTCCTCTATTGGGAAAAACGAGCAAATTTAACGTCTCTATCTCCTTTTGAGACAATGCTCCAGCAAGGCGTGGATTTTTAGAAAATTCTATTGTTTTATAAATGGATAGGGATCACAGGCATCTCATCCATTAGAGCTTTTTCAGCTACAATAAGCATACGCTTCCGCTTCTCAAAATCCGTTTCATAATTTGAAGCTTCGAGTAGATCGATATACTGTTGGGACTCCCAATTGGTTAGATTTATCTTGTCATGACTATAGTTAAAGACTTGGAGCATATGGATGGGATCTAAATCAAAATTACACCCTATCTTTGCAATCTGATCGTCTCCTTTTTGAACCGCGTTGAGATAGACAGCCTGATCTCATGGAGATAAAGCGAGTTTGATTCCAAAAGTTTGTTGCCAAACCTGCTGAACTGTTTGTACAATCTGAGAAACTACTTTAGACCCATTAGGCTGTCTAATTGTTACATCAGGAAAGGTTTCAAGCGTTAATCCTTCTTCCATTAAAGCCTCATTAAAGAGTCTCTTTGCTTCATCAAATTTTCTATTCCTCGAAGCAAGCGGCATTTCCTAAAGCGAAAAAGGGTGAAATAGCTCCATATGCCGGAAGTACATTTTCACCTAAAATATGATCTACAATTGCTTTCCGGTCTATTGCATAGGAAAAGGCTTGACGCATTTTTTTGTTATGGAATGGGGAGACTTTACTATTGAGGAAGAAACAAGCAACCCCTCCGGTCTGCAAGCAGGAGTAACCCTCTTGTTGCTTAAGGGTTTCTAAAGCTTCTGGAGGAAGGGTATTAAAAGGAGTTCCAATCCAATCGAGTTGATCTTTTTCGTACATGAACCTATCCAACTAAATCCCCTAACCACATATAGGTGAGCCCGAGCTTGCTAATAGCTTCCCATAAACCCGCCAATCGCTCCCATCGCATCAGGAGCCTCCGACCCTTCCGTTTTAACCAAGAAAACGTTCTCTCAATCCCCCATCTTTTTCGTTTGCACCTAAAAAACTCAGCGACTTTTGCTGCACTTATCTTCACTTTTCTATTCTTTTTGTACCCTATCACTGGTAAATATCCCTTGCTTGAGGAGTGGCTCTCGGAAGATAGCTCCATCATAACCTTTAGCTGCTTCACAGATGGTTAGGTTTTTGCTAGTCTTGCGCTGTATTACAACCATTTGATCGAGCATCATCAAGACTTGATGGCGCTCATCGCCTTTGGCAGAGGTGTTTGTCCTCCATAAAGGGAGCCCTTTTCGATCAACGAGAAGATGAATAAGGCTCCTCTTCCCTTTGTATCCATGCTGAACCTCTTCACCTTCTCTTGGGGCTGGGGGAAAAAGAGGCGTCTACGGCGATC